>Ga0075418_10001338_pt1 | contig 27866 bp, 12 predicted proteins | sample SoiMetdeltSBSDD2_FD_81776 | JGI IMG/M metagenome (GOLD analysis project Ga0075418, IMG submission 81776) | Bulk soil microbial communities from a Populus tree surrounding site in Tennessee, USA - Soil MetaG P. deltoides SBSDD2 | ecosystem: Environmental > Terrestrial > Soil > Tree plantation...
CGGTGGTCTGACGGCCGTGCGGGACACCATCAACTCCACCATCTCGAAGATCACCGGAGGATTGACAGGTGGCAGCACCACGGAGGGTGGCGCCACCACGAACAGCGGCGAGACGAGCTGACGTAGGACGCCGAAGCTCAGAGAGATGACGGGCCGAACCAGGCCCGGTTGCCATACACGTCGAGGTGCGTCACCTCGTCCACCGGTCTGCGGGTGGTCGGCCCGTAGCGTCCACGCGGCCAACCGAGTGGCACGATGCAGCAAGGAGTTACGGAAACTGGCAATTTGAGGATTCTGCGGGCGGAGGTCAGGCTCCAGAGCGGCATAGTGATCAGTGACGCGCCCAGTCCCATGGCTCGGGCCGCGAGCAACAGGTTCTGCACACTCGGGTAGATCGAGCCAAAGAAGGCCGAGACGGCCGCGTGAGGCATGGGTACGAACGGCACACGGCCCTCGCGGGCGGTAAGGCGCACACACGCGACCACGAGTACCGGTATCTCGGTGAAGTGGTCGACCTGCCACTGCACCGCACGGGCGGTCTTGGCCATCGATTCGTCGTACTCCGCGACACTCCGAATGACGCTGCGGTAGTACACCTTCCAGCCCTGACGATATCGCCGGGCGAGCTTCTTCTTGATTCGGGGATCCTTGACGATGATGAATTCCCAGTTCTGCCCGTTAGCCCCGGTTGGTGCGCGGAGCGCCAGCTCGATGCATTTCAACACGACCTCGTCGTCGACCGGGTCTGGGAGAACGCGTCGCACAGCGCGCTGTGTCAACATCGCCTCCATCAGCGGCATGTCCAGACGGGCAAGGGCCTCCGCCGTTGTCGGCACCGCCCCTGAGGACCCCGAAGCTGAGGAGTCGACGTTCGGCGCGTCAGGCATGCTCTGAGATCCAATTTGTGGTGAAGCGCTGGACTTCGGGGATCTCCTTGGCGATCTGGACTCCGATGTACTTCTCGATCCTGCCGCCCACGAGCGGAATACTGACCTGTACCATCCCGGAGAACCTTAGCCTCGAACCTTCAGCGATCGGCGCCAGGACAGCCGAGCCAACCCCCGATGCCGGCGCCCCCGAAGCGGTGATGCTGACGTCCCCGTGTACCCGACGTCCTTCAACGGGACGCCAAATTTCTCTGCGGATCACCTTTAAGTCGCGGGGAAAGACCTTGGCGAGTACGCCCGGCAACAGCTCATGGCGCAGATCCTGGGTGGTCGTCACGGCCACTGTGCCGCCATCGTCGACAATCAACGAGTCCAGTGTCATCGTGTCACCGCCATAGGCGGTGATCCGGGCGAGCCAGTATTGCTTGTCGGTGAAGGCAGAATGGATATTTTCCACGCTCGCGGAAGTATCGGTGGACACGTCAAATGAACGCGGCATGGCAACCCAACTCCGCAACAGGACGTTCGAGACGCATTACGGCTCAACCCGCGCCTTCGCCGGTGTCTGCGACGCCTTTCCGAACACCCGATCTGCCAGCCTGGCCGCGAACCGGCGCGATTCTTCAACCTGCTCGGCGCTGATGTTCGTGGTTGGTATGCGAATGCCCAGGTACCGGTCGCGGTATTCACCCGACCCCAGGTAGCTCGTCAGCGACAGCATGGAGCGTAGTTGTCCGCCGGGATACCCGAAATGGATGCTGCCCACAAAGCGGCCGCCCTTCTTTTCTGCGAGCTTGCGTACCGCCTTCAGATTCTCTCGCCAATACCGACGGCACACGACGAAGACGGCGAATGGCTTGCCGTCAAGCAGATTTCGCGCTTCGTGTGACTTCAGGAAGGAGCGCATCGGCATGTTCACGGTCCGCCACCAGGTCGGTGAGCCGATACAGACCAGGTCATAGTCCCCGCGTCGCACCTCGTCCGGAGTCCGGATATCGCCGGTGGCGCGCAGAGTCTGGGCGGGGAGCATTCCGAGAAAGTCGGGCCACACGTTTCGCATCGGGAACCGCGAGAATCTCTCGGCGTAGCGCGGATCGGTGAACTCGATCTGCGCCTTATGCACCTCGCAGCCTCGAGCGCGGAACACCTCCCCCGCGGCCTCGAGCACTTTCTGCGCCTGCCCGGTGTAGCTGTAGTAGAGGAGCAGAACCTGTGGCGGTTTGTCGCTCTTCTGATCCCCGGTCGCGTCAGTCATTTTTCGGCACTCTCTCTTCGAATGGTGTCTTTCCGAATCGCCGCGCGCAGGCCCCGAAGTGTCGCGCGGGGGCCCTTGCGCATAGCCTCACATACGTGACAAACAAAGTTTCCGTCGACTTCAGCGGCCCGGCGCAGACCATGCTGTCGACCCTGTATCTCAAGGCGCTTGATGCCGATTTCGAGCGACCGATTCTCGGTGACCGGTTTGCGAGGGAAGCCATCGACCGAATCGACTACGACTGGGACAGCCTCGGAATCACAGGCAAGTGGGCTCCATTGTTCACCGTGCGCACCGCCCACTACGACATCTGGGCGCGGCAGTTCGTGACTGCCAACCAACCCTGCACCGTCGTGCATCTCGGATGCGGAATGGACAGCCGGGTCTTCCGAATCGACCCAGGCCCCGAGGTCGAGTGGTACGACGTCGACTTCCCGGCCGTTATCGCGTTGCGCGAGAAGGTGTATCCCACCCGGCCGAATTACCAATACATCGCCACATCGGCGACGGACACCTCTTGGCTGGACCAGATTCCCACGGGCCGTCCTGTGCTGTTCCTCGCTGAAGGCATTAGCATGTACCTTACCGAGGCGCAGGGAATCGCGCTGCTGAGCCGTGTCGTCGACCGTTTCAGGTGCGGCGAACTGCAGATCGACTTCTTCAATTGGATCGCGATCAGGTCGCAGAAGACGCAGACTCTCGTCCGGCGATCCGGCTCTACGTTGCACTGGGCGGTCAACAGCCCACAGGACATCCTCGAGCGCGTCCCAGGAGTCCGATTGCTGGACGCGGTGACGTTCTTCGATGCGAGCACATTCAGCCGCACTCCGGCGGCGTACCGGTTGGCCGGACACGTGCTGCGCATCGTCCCCGCGGTGCGCAAGTCCTTGCAATATCACCGCTACGCGTTTGGCCCCGTTAGCTGACACCGGTTGCGGCTTGCTTCGCGGCGATGCTGCGGAGCAGGGAGTCTATTGCGGCGATGGACTTCTCCGGTTCCGGCCCGTGTGAATGATATTCGATCATCAGTTGGCCGGCGAAAATCTTGCTGGTGTAGATCTCGATTCCGGCGCTGACACCGAAGTAGAACTCACCGTGGCTTGCGGTGATTTTCATTTCAGGGGGCGTACGGATTGGTGGGACCACCCCGTTGTCGGTGAACATGACGACGTCGGGAAGCCCGGGCGGATTGCCGACGTACTGAGGGCTGAAGTGAAGGAAGGACTGCTGAATCACCCCTTCCGACAGATCTTTTCGAAAAGTGTCGGCGATGTCGCGGGCGAGGTCGACGACATCCGTGTTGTGGTCGATCTCGGCGAGATAGGTGGCTATCCCGACCGGGTTGGTGCACGCGGTCGCGGACACCGGTGGTGACAGCACGTACCGAAGATCGACGGGATAGACATAGGGAACCGGGATCTTCGGCGTTGCGCGAAGTCGCCACTCCGCCATTAGCACCACCGCAGAGAGTAGACCGTTCAAACCAAGCTTGTGCACCCGGCAGAACGCGACTAGGTCGTCGGTCTCGCGCTCGCTTAGGCGACAGAACGCCATCGGAACGAGCTGCGGCCACGCGGGTTTGACCTCAGACGCCGTGCGCCGGGATGGCGGCAAGTCATAGACGAACATCGCCGTCAACAACCGCTCGAGACCTGACCGGTTTACTTTCTGCACACCGCGGTCGGCCAACACGACCTCCAACGGGTCCGGCACGGGGTGCACGTCGAGCGGACGCGTCGTTCCCGTTGTGACGAGATCTGTGTAGTAGGAAAACAATTCTTCGACGAGGCTGAACTGATGGTGGCCGTCGGCGAGGCTGTGATGGATGTAGAGCGTCGGTTGTGCTTGTCCATCGCGGATCGTCAGCCGGAAATGAGCCAGTGATGCGGTTTGGTCGAAGTACAGTGGCGGCGTTTTGGCTGCCGGATCGTCGAGCTCGATCACCTCTATTCCGGGATGGAGAAGGTCGTCGACGACGATCTGGTAACGGCCGTCTGGGTCCTGTTCGAGGTGGCCTGCGAGCGCCGGATGTGCCTGAAGCAGCGCGTCGAACGCATCAGACAACGCGTCAACGTCGACGGGGCCTTCCACGTGCGCGCCGAGACCAACGAAATTGTGTGTCTCCGCGAACATTTCCTCGCTGCGCGCCAGCTTACGAAGAACTGATGAAGGAAACACTCTCAGACTCCCTGCCAGTGGGTGAACACGACTCGGCGATCATCCACGCTTGCTGGCCCTTCGGTACCCGATCGCCATTGGTACGGCGCATAGGGCGGCGATACCCGCCGAGCAGAGCAACGTTGCGACTAGCGGTGCCAACACCGGGCCGCCGAGAGACAAGCCCTTCATCGTCTCGATGACATAACTGATCGGCTGGTGCTCGACTATCGGTTGTATCCAGCTCGGAAATTGGTCGAGCGGAACGAACCCCGTACTGAAGAAGAACAGCATTGCGCAGATGATTTCGGTCGCCTGCGGCACGATGGTGTTGGACGAATACAGCGCGAGCGTGATGACGGCCGACGAGAAAGCGACTCCGAACAAAGCAGGGATGAACAGCCACAGCGCTGCTTCACCGATCCCTTGCTTGAACCGGAAACCGAGCATCAGCCCCACACCCAGCACGACCGTGGTGATCACCACGATCCGGATGGCATCAGCCGTCAGCCTGGCCATCACGCCCGATGCGCGATGGATGGGTAGCACCCAAAGCCGGGACAACAAGCCGTCGCTACGCTCACGCATGAGGCCGACCGCACCGATGATCGCACCGGACGTGGCGCCGACCGTTGCGACCAGCGGGACACTGCCATAGAGGGCGCTGTGCCCGGTGACCTGCTCCACACCGTCGCCAAGGACGATGTCAAGTGCCACTAGGAATCCGGCGGGAAAGACCAGCGATTGCACCACCGTTGCGGGATCGCGGCTCCACCGGCGAAGTATTCGCGCCGTGAGCGCCCAAGTGTGCGGAATCAAGCGCCGAGGCGAGTTCTCCCGGGGCCGGGGCAGCCGGTGCCGGCCTGGAGCGGGGTGAGTACGCGTTTCGACCTGTGTGCCTGCCGCTCGACCGACGGCGATGGTCTTCTTGTCCTGCGATGCGACAGACATCAGGGCCGCCTTTTGGAAACCCGCATGTGCAGCCCGACGGAGATCAGGATCATGCCGGCCACCCAGGCCAGTGCCGGGCCGATGACGGACCACCGCACCTCTGGGGCTGCTGATGTGCTGTCCCCGGCCAATGCCTGCAACGCGTAGACGAACTGGGACAGCGGTTGGTTCCGAACAAACGGTTGGATCCACTCGGGAAACCGTTCGACCGGTTGCAGGCCGGTCGATGCCAGGCCGAGCGTAACCTGCGGCACCAGCATCAACGGCGCGGTCGCCTCGGGATTCTGCGTCGCAACACCGATCAAGTCTCCGATGAACGCCAGCGCCGCACCGATCAGTAGTACCAACACACAGAAGCCGACGGCGTGCACCACGCCGTCGTGAAACCGAAATCCAATGACGTGGCCACACGCCACAGAGACCGTCAATGCGACGCAGCACCGGTACATGCTGGCCGACATGCGAGATGCGAGTGGGGTCAATGAGGCGATCGGCATGGCTTTGAACCGCCGGTTGATGCCCTGAACCGAGTCTGTTGCCGATCGGAACGCTGCCGACACCGCAGCGAACCAGATCGCTTGAAGGACAATCAGCGGCGTCAGGTACTGCGCATAGCTACTCATGCCCTGCGCCGCACCCATGATCTGCTTGAGCGGTATGTAGTAGCCGATGGTGAAGACGATGGATCCTACGATCTGGGTGGCCAGCTCCCCATTGCGCAGCGTCGGCGTGAGCATCCGAACCGTCAGCACCCACCACTGCTGGATGGTGGATGCCGTTGGCCGGACAGTGAGCTCGGCAGTGGTCGTATCGGTCACGAGACCGCTTCCGCTTCGACGCGTGGCTCGGACGTATTGCGAGTGTCATGTGCCGTGAGCGCCAGAAATACCTCGTCAAGCGAGGGCCGACGCAGAGCGATGTCAACCAGCTCGATATTGGCCTCCTTCACCAGGTTCAGCGCCTGCATAAGCGTGGTCGGCCCGTCCGGCGCCGGCATCGCGATGCGGTCGGATGCGTCGGTCAGCGCAGCCCGGTTGCTCTCTGGTAGCAGCGAGCCAAGCGCCTCGGCCATGGCAGGGATGTCGTCCATGTGGCACGGAACGATTTCACAGTAGGTTCCGCCAGTGCGTTCCTTGAGTTGGTCTGCTGTTCCCTCGGCGATGACCGTCCCGTGGTCGATCACGACGATCCGGTCACTGAGCAGATCAGCCTCCTCGAGGTACTGCGTCGTCAACAGGGTCGCGATCCCCTGTTTCTTGAATGAGCCCACCAGCTCCCAAATCGCCTGTCGGCTCCTGGGATCGAGGCCAGTCGTCGGTTCATCCAGGAACACCACTTCGGGGCGAACCACCAAGCCGCACGCTATATCGATGCGCCGCTTCATCCCACCGGAGTATGTACCGACATTGCGGTCACCAGCATCCTCGAGGTCGAACTGTTCGAGAAGTTCCTTCGCGCGAGATCGCGCCTCCCCCTTCTTCAGCCCCTGCAGGCGACCGAACATCACCAGGTTCTCCCGACCGGTCAGCATGTCGTCGAGCGACACATGCTGACCGGTGAGCATGATCGACCGCCGCACTCCGGCGGGATCGCTGACGACATCGTGCCCCGCGATCACCGCAACACCGTGATCCGGTCGGGTCAGCGTCGACAGGACGTCCACCGTCGTAGTCTTCCCCGCACCGTTAGGTCCCAGCAAGCCGAGCACCTCGCCGACCCCGATGTCGAAGCTGATATCGCGAACGGCCACAACCGAACCGAAGGTTTTGCTGATACCTGAGACGATCACCGCCTTCTCAGTGCTGGACATCATCGTCTCCTAACCGGTGCCGGTCACGACAAGTCCACAAGGGCCAGTTCGTCACCACCGGAATCGATTTCATTTTCGGCGAGCGCTTCCCTTGTCAATTCCATCAGCGCGCTCGAGAACTGCCGGGCGAGTGATTCCATGTCCGTCGGGCCGAGCCGCCGAGTGTCGTACCACCAATCCAGGTGCAGCACACCCGAAGAGCGATATACCCGAAGCTCGATCGCGTGCCCGAGGCCGGGCACGGAGTCGCGCACCGGCAACGCCGTATCGGCGTCGAACTGCACCGGGGCATCGTCGGACTGCTCGGACGGAAGGTCGGGAATTGTTCCCACATGCGTGAACAGAATGTCGGGTCCCCGGGTCGCGCCAAGCAGGCGTGCTGTTGGCGCGTACATGTACCGCAAAAGGCCATACCCAATTCCGTAGTGCGGGACGGCGTTCAGGGTCCCGCGAACGTCGTCCAGCAGCTGCCTGGCGCTCGCCTCCTGAGTTGTCGCGCAGCGCAGGACAATCGGATAGATGGTGGTGAACCAGCCCACCGTTCGCTGCAGGTCGACGTCGGGCTTGAGTACGGACCGACCCCGACCACCGAGGTCGACGGCGACGGCACCCTCGCCGACGGTGCCCGCAACCGTGCGGCCCAAGGCGGCCAACAGGATTTCTTCGACGGGCAGGCGAAGCCGCCGCCGGGCGTCGTCGATCTCGCCCGTTTCCGAAAGGGTGAGCGCTGCGGACAGACGCGTCAGGTCGTCTGTCCCTGGCGGTTCCGACGCTTCCGGGCCCGCCACGCGGAGGGTCGCTTTCGTGGCCGTCGCCAGCCAGTAGTCGCGGGTTTCCATGACCGCAGGGTGTGTAGCGAGCCCGGCACACCGTTGCGACCACTCCCGCCACGACGTTGTGGCGGGCTGTAACACGATGTCTTGACCCGCAACCCGTTGATTGAGTGCGGTGAAGATGTCCGTGAGCAGGATGTCACGTGATGTCTCGTCCCCCGCGATCCCGTGCAGGCTGATCGTGAGGTACGAGTGTCCGCCCGGCAGGCCACGGATGTATGTAGCGGTCAACGGCGCGCTCATCAGTTGGTGCTCGCGAATCTGCTCGTCGAGAATCGCCAGAACCGCATCCCGCTCTTGCGGGCTTCCGGCCGCGATACCTTCGGGAAGTGCGCGGGTGACCAGTTCGGTGAACGCATCGGGTTCCGCGACGCCCTGATCCCGCGTTCCCGCTCGCTCGACGACCCGCAACCGCAGCGCGTCATGATGATTCGTCACGGCGGTGAGCGCCGATCTGACGTCCTCCACGTCGACATCGGGACGCAGGTGCAGGATCACGGGGATCCGCCAGCGACCGACATCGCGCAGCCCATGCTCAAGGAAATGCGCGACGTTCGGTGGGAGCGGCGGGTTCACCGCGTCGCTCAGCGACTGGCGGCCCAGCCCGCCCTCTGCGTAGCGGGCAACCAGCACCCTGGCCAGTGCGGCGACGGTCTGGTTCTCGTAGAGGTCCTGTGGTGTGAGATCCAGTCCCTCCTTGGAGGCTGTCATCGCGACGCTGATTGCGATCAACGAATCACCGCCGAGTTCGAAGAAGTTGGCGGTGCGGTCGATCGACCCGATACCGAGGCATTGCGACCAGATGCGCTGCAACGTCGATTCCATCTGCGATGTGCTGCTGGTGGGCGCGGATGTGTTGCCTGCAGCGGACGGTGCCGCCGCCGTCCCGTTCGTCGGGGTTGCACCCGCCCCCCACGCGGCGCCGGCGTTGTGCTGGACCCAATGTCGTTGACGTTCAAAGGGATAACCAGGAAGCGAGACCAAGCGCGAGCGGCGAGTCAGCCGCGGTGACCAGTCGACCTCGACACCCGCCGACCACAACTGCCCGAGTGCTAGCAGGAACGTGTCGTGGTCGCTCCTGTTCTGGGCCTGATGCCGCATGAGGCGCACGGCGCGGTGTCCGTCGGACCACTTCGGATGGCGCACTGCCGAGCCGGTCAGAGCGCCGCCAGGACCAACCTCCACCAGTACACGGGTCGGATCGGCAAGCAGCTCGTCGAGTTCGTCTGAGAACCGTACCGTAGCCCGTATCTGACGGGCCCACGTTGCGGGATTGGTTGCCTCACCGCCGGACATCAGCGTTCCGGTGATGTTCGACAGCAACGGGATCTGCGGATCGCGAAGTGTCAGCCGGGACATGAAGGCGTTGAACTCCGGAATCACCGGATCCATCAACCGCGAATGGAACGCGTGCGCCGTGCGGACCCGGCGAGCCACGATACCGTTCTCGGCGAGACGAGCCTGGAAATCGCGGATGCGCTCTTCCGATCCCGCGACCACGCAGCTTCCCGGATCGTTCACCGCGGCGAGATCGACATCTGAGCCCAGGTATTCAGCGATGGCGTCCGGGCTCAGAGCGACAGCCACCATGACACCTCGCGCCGACGCATGCATCAGACGCGCGCGCATCGACACCGCCTTGACCGCCGTCGGAAGGTCGAAGACACCCGTAACAGTTGCTGCGACATACTCGCCGATGCTGTGTCCGGCGAGCACTGATGCTCGAACGCCGTAGGACTCGACCAGCTTCGCCAACGCGTATTCCACTGCGAACAGAGCAGGTTGAGCCCGATCCGTTCGCTCGAGGTTGCGTCCCGCTCCGTCGAACACCTCCGCACGCAGGTCGAAACCCATCTCGTCACCGAAGGCAGCGGCGCAGGCATCGAACTGCTCGGCGAAAATTGGCTCACACTCGTGAAGACCGCGTGCCATGCCGATGTGCTGTGCACCCTGGCCGGGGAAAACGAAAGCCACTCGATCCGAGTGTGATTCGGCCTGCGGGATGGCTGCGCCCACAAACACGTTGTCGTGCTCGGTTGCCCCAAGCACCGTTGCCGCGTGCTCCTGATCATTGACCACCGCAGCCAGCCGGACAGGTTCTTTCCTTCGCCGCGTGAGGGTGTAGGCGACATCCGGCAGGCTCACCTCATCCACGCCGGACAGCTCTGTTGCCAAGGCCGTACGCGATTGTTGCAGGGATTCGGCGGTTCGAGCCGACAACAACAACACCTGTGGCCCGGGCCGGGTTTGAGCTGCCGGCACTGATGGCGGCTCTTCGAGGACCACGTGCGCATTGGTGCCACCCACACCGAACGAGCTGACGCCCGCACGAAGAACACCGTCCCACTCCCATGCGCCGTCCTCGCTGCGCACGACGAATGGCCCACGGTCGAGGTGCAGTTCGGGGTTGGGGCTGGTGTAGTGCAACGTCGCCGGTATCGCCCGGTGTTCCAGGCAGAGTATCGCCTTGATCAGACCGGCGATTCCTGCTGCGGTCTCGAGGTGACCGATGTTCGACTTGACCGACCCGACATAGCAAGGGCCGGGCCTCGTTTCGGTGGACACCTCGAATGCCTGGCGCAGTCCCTCGATTTCGATCGGGTCCCCCAGCGGCGTGCCGGTGCCATGCGTCTCGACATAGCTCACCGTCGACGCATCGATGTCCGCAACCGCATGCGCCTCGGCAATAACCTCTGCCTGACCAACGGCGTTGGGTGCCGCGTAGGTCATCTTGGTCGAACCGTCGTTGTTGAGCGCCGAACCTCTGATCACGGCGTGTATCCGGTCGCCGTCGTCGACGGCGTCCTGCAACGGCTTGAGGACGACGACACCCACACCGCTACCGAAGATGGTGCCATCCGATCTGACGTCGAACGGTCGGCAATGCCCCGTCGGCGAGACCATCGATCCCTGTTCGTACCAGTACCCGACACGGTGCGGCACCCGAAGGGAAGAGCCGCCGGCGAGTGCAATGTCGCATTCACCATTCAGAATGCTCTGGCAGGCCAAGTGAACCGCGACTAGAGACGACGAACAAGCCGTCTGCACTGCAAGGGCCGGACCTCGCAGATTGAACTGGTGAGCCACCCGGGTCGCCAGATGATCCTTATCGTTTTGCAGCGACAGGTTCACCATGTCGAAGCTCGCACCCTGTCCGATCACCAAATTCGGGTCGTAGTGCGACATCAGGTTGTGGAGCAGATACCCACTCGCGGAACTCGTTCCGAAGACCCCGACCGTGTTATCGATCTGCAACGGGTCATAACCGGCGTCCTCTAAAGCATGGAAAACCGTCTGCAGGAACAGCCGGTGTTGCGGATCCATCATCCGGGCGGCCTGCGGCGTGAAGCCGAAGAATTCGGCGTCGAACTCCTCGATCCCTGGGAGGAGCGCGGCGCGCCGTACATAGGAGCGATTGGCCAGAGCTTTCTCGCCGACTCCTGCGGTGATGAGCTCGTCCTCCGACAAGTCGACGATCGATTCCACACCTGCGCGGAGGTTGCGCCAGAATGCGGACACAGAGTCGGCCCCCGGAAACTTTCCAGCCATGCCGACTACCGCAATCGCGTTGGGCGGCAACGAGTTCGCCGCCGATGTGAAGTCGATACCGCTGGTCACCGCTGTCCTACCTTTCGACGCGACGCCGCTCGTTGGCGCGCTGCGGCTCGTTGCTGTGCCCGATCGCGAACTGCGTTGTGGCGTTCGGTGTTTTCCTGCTCGGCCAGGCCGAGTTGACGGATCAGGTCGAGTGCGAGGTCGGCAAGTGTGGCACCCTGCAGGAGAAGGGCGACCGGCGGCTCCACGCCGAAGTCCCCGCGAATCGTGTTCCGCATTCGCACCGCCATCAGGGAATCCATGCCGAGCTCAGTCAACGGCTGGCCGATCTCGACGGCACCGTCACCGGAGAAGCCCATGATCGCCGAGATCCGTTTGCGCAGGCGCGCGATGACGACACGGTTGACGTCCGCGGGATCCATTTCCCGTAGCGCGTCGGTGCCGCCCCAGTCGTCATCTGCGTCAAGGTCGCCCAATTCAGCGACGAGGTTGGTGAAGAATCCGATCTGGTGGATCTCGGGAAATGCCGCGGCGGCACGATCGAGGCGCAGCCGTGCCACGCCCACTCTTGTGATCCCGCTGGCGACCACCGACTCCAGCGCATCGACGCCCTCGGCAGGCGACATCGGGTCCAGAGCGCTGAATTGCATCGCCCGGGAGAGACCCACGTCGGCCCATTGCCCCCAGTTGATCGCCGTGGCCGGCAGTCCGGCGGCCTTGCGCCACTCGACCAGAGCATCGAGCCACGCGTTGGCGCACGCATAGGACGCCTGGCCTGGCGAGCCCAGCAGCGACACCACCGAAGAGAAGCCGACCCACCAGTCGAGCTGGCTGCTCGCGGTCGCTCCGTGCAGTCGCACGGCGCCGGCCGCCTTGGGCGTCCAGATGCGGTCCAGACTGTCCTTGGTCAGGCCCACCACGAGTTCGTCGTCGAGGACTGCGGCCGAGTGGATTACTCCCCGTAACGGCCGGCCGGTCTGCTCGGCAGCGGCGACAAGTCGGTCAGCGGTTCCCGGCTCGGCCACATCGCCGAGCACCGTGACGACTTCAGCGCGGGTTCCCAGCTCGGCCAGGTGGTTTCTCATCTCGTCCGATGGAGCCGAACGACCGTTGAGGACGAGACGGCCTGCTCCGCTATCGACGAGCCAGCGCGCCACCGTCATACCAATACCGCCGAGCCCGCCGGTGACGATGTATGAGCCATCTCGGCGCACCACCGGGTCGCCCCAGGGCCCGGGAAGCGCGGCGCGCGAGAGCCGTTCGACGTAGCGATGCTCGCCCCGCCAGGCGATCACGTCATCGTTGTCCGACGCCTCCAGCTCGGTTACCAGCGTTGCGACCGCATCCTCCGTCGCGTCCAGATCGAGCAGGGTGGTACGCAAATCCGGGTGTTCGTAGGCGAGGACGCGAACGAGACCGCGCAGGGTGCCGATGCCCGGGTTGCCGTACTCGCCGTCCACGGCCAGACCGTTGCGGCTCACCATCCACACCCGCGGGGCCTTGCCGTGCCAGCCGTTGATGATCGCGCGCACGGCTGTCGACATCGACCACACCAGATCCCGCGCGTGCCCAAGCGCTCCGTCGACGTCAGTCTCATCGAACGAACGGCTTCCAATGAGCACCACCACTCCTGCCGGTGGCAGCTCAGGATCCGCCGCCGTCTCAGCAAAGGCCTCCAGCACCGCGGATTCGTCGGCGAGATCCGCTGTGTTGATCCGTCGGGTCACGGAGGCGAAACTCGCCGTGAACTCCTTTGCCAAGGCTGCTGATTCGGCGTTGTCAGTAAGCACCAGCCAACTACCCGTCGGTGCACTAGCCAACGGAGCCGGCGGCGTCTGGACCCAGGAAGTTTCAAAAACCTTCTGGGACAGCGGTAATGGCACCGTCCGACGTTGCACGCGCCGTACGTAGACACCGGTGACTTCTGCAGTGGGTGTCCCCGTGTCGTCCACCAAGGTGACCCGGCCCAGCGCATCCCCGCTGTCTTCCACGATGCTCACGAGCTCGGCACGGCACCGTGCACGCCTGCCAACCTCCCCAAACACCCGGATGGACTCCATCGCGACAGGCAGATACGTGACTTCGGTCGAATCCGAAAGGGATTCGGTTGGCATCGCGGCAGCCAGGCTTTGCAGCGCCGCATCGAGCATCACCGGATGCAGGAGGCTTCCCCGGTAGGGAGTGGCCTCGTCCGGCAGCACAATCTCGGTATCAGCCCACCCGCCGGGAGCGCGAACGATCCGCGTCAGCGCGGCGAACGCCTGACCGTGATGGGCACCGGTGCGCCGCATCGCGGTGTAGAAATCAGCAGGCGACGCCGTTGTCCCGCCCTCGGGCGGTGAACCGAGGGCACCCGGCCGGACGTCATGTTGCGCGATGTCAACCCGTGCGACCGCGTGCCGAGTCCAGTTGCCGCCGATCGAACGCGAGTGGATTTCGACGCGGTCGCTGCCGTCTCCGTCTCGAATGAACTGTGTTGTCAACCGAGTCCGGCCGTCCAGGGGCAGCATCTGCTCGACCTCGAGCCGCTTCACCTCCACGCTGCCGACCGGTAGGCCCAGGGCTTCGCAGCCGGCCGCCAAACAGATTTCGGCGAATCCCGCTCCCGGCATTACCGGCTGGCCGTGCACCTTGTGATCGTCGAGCCACGGGTTCAGCTCGGTCCCGACGTCGGACTGCCACACGTGCGCACCGCCCGAAGGCAACTCGACATGCATGCCAAGCAGCGGATGGGCACCCGTGTACTCCCGTCCCACCGAGCGGTCGGTGACCCAGTACTTCGAATGAAGCCACGGCGTGGGCGGAATGTCCGCGAGTCGGCCCGCGCTGCCGTTCGATTGCGCGATCCCGTCGACCGGCGGCCGAACCGCGGCGAGCTGTGTATGGAAAGACACGGTTTCGGGGTTGTCCCGGTTGACCGTCGCCCCCACGTGGACACTCTTGTTCGGCGTCGCAGCCGCCAGGGTCTCTGAGATGGCATGGGACAGCAGCGGATGCGGGCTAATCTCGATGAACGTGCTGTGTTCGGCGCCTGCGGTCGCGACCGCCTGACTGAACCGCACCGGATTGCGCAAGTTGGCCAGCCAGTAGTCGGCGCCGAATAGCGGTGTCGCGCTGATGTACCCGGTCGTGCTGATCAATGGGATCTTCGGCGTGTTGGGCGCCAGGTATGAAAGCGCGGTCCGCAATTCGGGCAGGATCGGGTCAATCGTCGGATGGTGGGATGCGACGTCCACCTCGATTCGGCGCGCTAGCAGGCCTTGAGCATCCACCGAGGCGACCAGCGCATCGACCTGGTCAGGTGGTCCAGCGATCACGGACTGACGCGGGGACGCATACACCGCCACGGTGACGTCGGGATGGTCGGCGATCAATCTCTCCGCCGCCGCAGCATCCAATTCCACCAGGGCCATCGCGCCTTGGCCGGACAACCGCGACATCAACCGCGACCGGGTGGCAATGACATCCAAACCTTCAGCGGGACTCAGTGCCCCGGCCACCACAGCTGCGGTCACCTCCCCCATCGAATGTCCGATCACCGCATCGGGTTCCACCCCGTACGAGCGCCACAACTCCGTCAGCGCCAGCTGCATGCCGACCAGCACCGGCTGAATCCGCGCGATGCCGACCAGCGGCTCGCCCGCATCGAGCACCTGCCGTAGCGAAAACCCGACCTTCTCAACGAAGACCGGCTCAAGATCGGCGACGGCCACCGCGAATGCCGGCTCGTCGGCGAGCAGCTGCCGACCCATGCCGGGCCATTGCGCTCCCTGACCGGAATACAGGAACACCGTGCCTGGTCCGCTTGAGCCGTCATGAGAAGGGACGACTCCTGGCGCGGGCTGCCCGGCGGCCAGCGCGCGCAGACCCGCGACGGCCTCACGGCGATCGCGCGCACTTATCGTGGCGAGAGTGCTGTAACGGCTGCGGTGATGATTGATGGTGTACGCCACATCGGTGAGCGGCACACCGGAGCCTGCGCCCTCCATCCACTCGGCCAACACGCCGGCCGCCGACGCGACGCGCTGAGCGGTCTTGCCCGAGACCACGAGAGTCGTCACGGCAGGACCCGAGTCCTCGGCCGACACCGGCACGGGATCCGGCCCCTGTTCGAGAACCACATGTGCGTTCGTGCCACCCATGCCGAAGGACGACACCGCCGCCCGGCGAGGGCCATCGTGCTCGGGCCAAGGTGCGGATTCCGTCGGCACGAATAGCCGCGTCGAAGCATGGTCGATCGCCGGATTCCATTGCTTGAAGTTGAGATTCGGTGGTATGTGCGCGCGCTGCAGCGCCAGCACGGCCTTGATGAAGCCGGCGATCCCGGCTGCCGCCTCCAGATGACCGAAGTTCGTTTTCACCGCACCCAGCGCGCACGGCACACCTGCACGCCCGTAGACAGCCGCCAACGCGTCGAACTCAATCGGATCGCCCAAAGCCGTTCCGGTGCCGTGGGTTTCAATGAAATTCACAGAACCCGCAGCGACATCGGCTGAGCGTAAAGCGCGGGTGATGACATCGCGCTGTGAGGGCGCGTTGGGTGCGGTCAGGCCGTTGGAGCGACCGTCTTGGTTGACCGCCGAGCCGCGCACCACCCCAAGCACGCGGTCACCATCACGCACCGCGTCGGTGAGCCGCTTGAGCACCACGACCCCGGCACCCTCACCACGCACGAAACCGTCCGCCCGCGAATCGAAGGCATGACACCGGCCGTGAGGAGAAAGCATTCCCCACTTGGCAAGTGCAAGTTGGGTTTCCGGTCGCAAGTTGAGGCTGACCCCGCCGGCAAGGGCCAGGTCACTCTCCCGCATCCGCAGACTCTGGCAGGCCAGATGCACCGACACCAACGACGACGAGCAGGCGGTATCGACCGCCACCGCCGGACCACGCAGGCCAAGCAAGTAGGAGATCCGCCCGACAGTGACGCTGTGCGCGTTGCCTGTTGCGGAATACGGATCGATGGTGTCCGGATTTCCCGCCGAAGCATTCTGATACTCCGTGTAGTACACGCCCATCATCACCGCGGTACGGGTTTCGCCGAGGTTGTCGGGCGCGATACCGGCATGCTCGAGGCCTTCCCAGGCCACTTCCAACAGCACTCGCTGCTGCGGATCCATCGCCACCGCCTCGCGCGGGGAGATGCCGAAGAAGTCGGCGTCGAAACCCGACACGTCGGACAGGTATGCGCCCCACTTCGTTGGCATCCGCCCAGGCGCCATCGGATCCGGGTCATAGAACGCATCGCCGTCCCACCGATCCGACGGCACCTCCGTGACCGCATCCGTGCCGTTGGCCAGGAACTCCCAATACGCTTCGGGACCGGCCACACCACCGGGGAAACGGCACCCGATTCCGACCACCGCCACCGGTTCCGCCGCCGCGATGCGGGACGCCTTATCGAACTGGTCCGCCAGCGCGCCGCGCTGGTCGGCGGTCATGGCCGAAATCCTGTCGAAGGTCGTCTTCATCAAATACCGCTCTCACTACCGGCAGGAGCCGATTCCACACTTTCGAACAACGCATCGAGCACACTGATCGACTCTGATGTCACATCGATGTGTTCTTCCTCAGGTTGTTCCTCGGGGGCAAGTAGTTCCGTCACGTATGCCGCGAACGACGAGATCGTCGGATGGTTCCACAGCATCGTGGCCGACAAGTCGATCTGCACTAACTGCTTGGCATCTCTGAGGAGATTCATCGCCATCATCGAATCCAGGCCCAATTCGGGGAACGGGGTATCCGTATTCACCGCCGCTTCGGGCATCCCGAGCTCGCGGGCCAGGATCCTGCACAGCCTGATCTGCAGTTCGCCAAGCATCTTCTCCGGTGACATCTCCGACCATGCGGGCATTTCGACTGGGGCAGACGATGTTTCGGGTGCGGCATGGGCGGGAGCCGACTCCATTGCCGCGTACCGGAGCCCGCGGATCTCCAAGGTCGTCGTGCCGTCGAGTGCCTTCGCGACGACATCGACGATGAGCTCGTCACCGGAGTCGCCGCGGCGGCTCACCTGTACGAGCCCTCCCTGATCGGCGAATTCGGCTGCGGAACGGATGCTTTCGACGGCGGCAGGGAGCATCAGCTGTGGGTTGGTGCTGTCCGCCAGGCGGGCGAGGTGAACGGCGGCGTCGAGGAGCGCGACCGTCGATGCCTCTGGCAGGGAGACCTCGGCGCGCACCCCGCCGGGCGTCGACCCGCATGTACCGACCGACCAACCGAACGGCTGCCCTTCAATGCCCCACGCCCGCTGAAGCTCGGCGATCGACAAGCCGTCGAAGCCTGGAACGTCTTCAACCTCGCCGATGTCAGCACCACCCGGGGCGTCGTCGGAGAGCCGCTCGGCGATATGCGCGCTGACATGTCTGGTCCAGCGGTTTGCCGGGGTGTCCGCACCCGGACTGGAGGACACCGTGAGCGATTCGCCGTCGGCGACCACGTGAATCACCCGTTGCCCGTCGGCGACGATCGGATACTCGAATCGAATGTCGCAGACCGTCGATGCGCCGCATTGTGCCGCGGCGGCCGAAAGTGTTTGCAGCAGAACCGATACCGGAACGACCTCGACACCGCGGACCCGATGGCCGCCAGGATAGGGTTTGGCTTCGGGCACCAGTCGCGCCCGCCACAGTTGTTCGTGCGCGGTGGTGGCAACCTGCTCGCCCAGTAGTGTCCCGGGCAAAGGCGCGGGCACATCGTCGATATTCGGTTGGCCGGGTGCGGCGTCGGCCAGCAGATGGTCGACGACGCGCAGCGAGCCGCGCATGCGGTAAGCCTCGGCGAGCCGATCCCAGTCGGCGCCCACCACCGCGGACTGCACACGGGCATCCGGGCTGAGCACCATAGCCAGCATCCGGATGGCGACGTCGTTCGGCATCGGTTGAAGCCCGGCGGCCGTCGTTGCGGGTTGTGCGTCTGCCCACGATTTCCACAGGCCCCAGTCGACGACCGTTGCCGGGAGCCCCAATGCTCGGCGCGCGTACGCGAACGTGTCGAGAAACGTATTCGCCGCGGTGTAATGGCCGAGCAATCGTGAGCCGAGAATGCCCGTGATCGAGGAGAACAACACGAATCGGCGCACCGGACGCTTCAGGGACAGCTTGTGCAGCACCGCCGCGACGTCGAGCTTGGACCGGAACATGGTGTTGACGTCCTCGTCGGTCATTTCGCTGATCAGCGCCTCCCCGCCGGCCAACGCGGCGAGGTAGATTCCGTCCAGCGGCGGAAGGTCCGTCCCGAACCGCGTGAAGAGTGCACTCATCGCGGCTTCATCCGTAGCGTCCGCGGCAACTTCGATGAGCTCGGTCCCGCCCGATGCGAGTTCTGAAGCCAAGGCCGCCAATTGCGTTCCACCACGGCGGGATACCGCCACTATCGTCGCGGCGCCCATGTCGGCGAGCTGTCGGATCAGATACGGCCCAACGTTGCCGGTGGCACCGATCACCAAGTGGCTGGTGTCCCCCTCCAGCCTCGTCAGCGACACCGCAGGCGCGGGTTGCCGCTCGAGGCGCGGCACATGGCGGACACCGCCCTGATAAACGACTTGGTCGTCGCCATCGGAGGTTCGCACCTCGGAAAGTAGGTGTTGCGCGATCAACTCCGGCGGGGCCGAGTCGTCGACGTCGATGATGCGTCCCCAGATCTCCGGGTGCTCAAGCGCCAGCGTGCGACCCAGACCCCAGAGCACCGCGTGCGCGGGATTAGCCCGATCTCCTTCGCCGATCGGTTGCGCATTGCGAGTGACGATGTGCAATTTCGGCGGTGACGTCATCCCGACAAGCGTTGCGACAAGCCGCCGCACCTCGTTGAACAGCCGGTAACCCTCTGTGATGTCAAGGCGTGCGGACAGCACCGACGGCGCAAAGACCACGTTATCGGAGCCGGACAGCGCATCACGAAGTGCGGCGATGTCACCGTCTTTCGCCAGCGCGGACTGTGCGAGCGCGCGGGAATCCGGTCCGAGCAGCTGGCCTAGCTCACTCGCGGCATCCGGCTCGGCAAGCACGAGCCATGAACCTGCGCTTGACTTCTCGGTCGCGGCCAGTCCTCGAATCGGCCACGCCATCTGATAGAGCCATTCATGATACGCACCGCCCGTATTGGCCGATCCCGCAGCGGATGGCACGGCAACTCCGTTGTGATGCAGCGTCTCTGGCGCTTCGGGCGTGGTGATCCAGTGCCGAGTGTGGTGCCATGGCGTCGTGGGAATGAGCAGATGAGGTTCGGCCGGATGCGCCAGCTCGCGGGGGCGGATCGTGTGGGTGGCGTTGAGGTTCGTATGGAACGTCATTGTGTCGTTGGTGTCACGCTGCAGTGTTCCGATGGCGTGGTGATGCGTTTCCTCCAGCGTGTCGGAGATCGCATAGGTGAGTAGCGGGTGCGGGCTCACCTCCACGAAGATCGCGTGGTTCGCACCGGCCGTGGCCACCGCCTGAGCGAACCGCACCGGGTTGCGCAGGTTGGCGGCCCAGTGCTCGGCGTCGAACACATTCGTGCCATCGGCTGCTCGGTGACCGGTGGTGACAATGACCGGGATGCGCGGCGAATGCGGCTTCAAGTCAGCAAGTTCGGCGCGCAGGTCCGGCAGCACCGGATCGATGATGGGGTGGTGTGACGCCACATCGACGTCGACCCGACGGGCCAGCCGGTCCCGGGCGTCGACGACCGCGATCACGGCATCGACCTGTTCGGGTGGCCCGGCGATCACGGTCTGATGCGGTGAGGCATACACCGCAACGGTGATGCCGGGGTAGTCGGCGATCAGCTTCTCGGCGGCATCCGAGTCCAGTTCCAACAGTGCCATCGCGCCCTGGCCGGACAACCGCGACATCAACCGCGACCTGGTTGCGATCACCTTGAGCCCGTCCGCAGGGCTGAGCGCACCGGCCACAACGGCCGCGGTCACCTCCCCCATGGAGTGCCCGATCACCGCATCGGGATTCACCCCGTAGGAACGCCACAGAGCAGTAAGCGCCAACTGGACGCCGACCAGAACCGGCTGGATTCGGTCGATACCCACCACCGTCTGACCCGCTTCCAGAACCTCCCTCAGCGAAAATCCGACCTGCTCGGTGAAAACCGGATCCAATTCGGCGACTGCGGCCCCAAAAGCCGGTTCCTCGGCCAGCAACCGCCGGCCCATTCCGGCCCACTGCGAACCCTGACCCGAATAGAGGAACACCGTGCCCGACCGGCACGTCCCGTCGTGGGGACCAACTACGCCCGGCGCCGGGTACTGTCCGGCGAGCGCACGCAAACCGGCGACCGCCTGCGCGCTGTCAGATGCGGTCACGGTGGCGAACTTGCTGTGCTGGGCGCGGTGGTGGTTGAGGGTATGTGCCACATCGGCCAGCCTCACGTCGGCGCCCGCACCTTCCATCCAATCGGCCAGGCGCTCGGCCACGGACACGATGCGGCCGGGCGTCTTGCCCGTCACCACCAATGTGCTCACAGGTGGTTCCGATTGGGGCACAACGCAATCGGGCGTCGGCGCCTGCTCGATCACCACATGGGCGTTGGTGCCGCTGACACCGAAGGAGGACACGGCGGCTCGGCGTGGACGGACGACAGTTGGCCAGTCCATGGGCTCCGAAGCGATGGTGAAACGGGATGCGCCCTCACTGGCCTGCGGGGTCAACCTCTTGAAGTGGAGCTGTTTGGGAATGTGGCCGTAGTGCACGCTCAGCACGGTCTTGATGAAACCGGCGACGCCGGCGGCTGACTCCAGATGACCCAGATTCGTCTTCACGGAACCCAGTACCAACGGCGCGGCGCCGTTGCGCTCCGAATACACCTGACTCAACGCGTCGAGCTCGATCGGATCGCCCAGTGCGGTGCCGGTTCCGTGCGCTTCGATGTAGTCGATATCGGATGGGGCCAGCCGAGCCGACTCGAGCGCCTTGCGCATCAACGCCTGCTGGGCCGGCCCGTTCGGCACGGTCTGGCCGCTGCTCGCACCGTCCTGGTTCACCGCAGAGCCGCCTACCACCGCCAGCACCCGGTCACCGTCGCGCTGGGCATCGGTCAGCCGCTTGAGCACCACCACACCGCAACCCTCACTGCGCACATAGCCATTTGCGTCCGCATCGAAGGCCTTGCAGAGCCCGTCAGGCGACAGCATCCCCCACCGTGAGCAGGCGATGTTGTTCTCCGGGCTCAGGATCAGATTGACCCCTGCGGCCAGCGCGTGGTCGCTTTCGCGGCGACGCAGGCTCTGGCATGCCAGATGTATCGAAACCAGTGAGGACGAACACGCGGTGTCGCTGACCACAGCGGGACCACGCAGGCCGAGGAAGTACGACAACCGCCCGGCGGCGAAGTTCGGCGCACTTCCGAACGGAATGTAGGGATCGATCTCCTCCCGGCGCAACCTTCCTGCAAACGAGTGGTAATAGTCACTGGTTGTCATTCCCACGAACACCGAGGTCTGCGTTCCCCGAAGCTCGCGCGGGTTGATGCCGGCGTTTTCCAGTGCCTCCCAAGTGACTTCGAGCAGCAATCTCTGCTGGGGGTCCATCGCGGCCGCCTCGCGAGGGGCAATGTTGAAGAACTCCGCGTCGAACTCGTCCGGTTGCCACGAGGTCAGAAAGCCACCCTCACGATTGCAGATCGTGCCCGGCACCGTGTGGTCTTCCGAGTAATACTCGTCGGCGTCCCACCGGTCCGGCGGAACCCGAATGACGCCACTGGCCCCGTCCTGCAACAACTTCCAGTACTCGTCGGCGTTGTTCACCCCACCTGGCAACCGGCACCCGATACCCACCACGGCAATCAGCTCGGTGTCGGCCTTCCCCGCGACCTCCAGGCGCGCTGTCAGGTCATCGATTTTGCGCAGGGCCTCGGTGATGATCGCTCGGCGATCCGGCGATGCAGCAGTCATCGGTCTCAACTCAATCTTTCCGAAAGTTTCTGAAGGAGCTCGTCCTCAGCTAGATCGTCATAAGCATCGTCGACATCTCCGCCCCCGGTTTCGGCGGTCTCGATTATTTCAGGCAGGATCGTGGCCAGGTACCCGGCGAGCGCCTCGACGGTCGGGTAGTCGAACACAACCGACGACGGCAGAACTTCGCCGATGCTCTCACTCAGCGAGCGCTGTAGCGTCACGCTCATCAGCGAGTTCATGCCGAACTGAAAGAACCCGACCGCGGGATCCAGCATCTGCGGTGATGCCAACCCCATGGCCTGAGCGACATGTACCGCGACTTGGTCCAGTAGTACATCGCGACGACGCGCCGGTTCGCAGTCGCGCAGGGTCTCGCGGAGCGCAGCCCTCGACATCGAGGGGCCGTCGACGTCGGATTCCGCCGACAGCAGCTCGTCCACGATGTGAACCGACGCCCTGGTGCGATACGCGGTCGCCAATCGGCTCCAGTCGGCGGCGACGACGGTGCAACGGACCGGCGCCTCAGGTCCCGTCAGCGACGACATCGCCTGGATGGCCACCTCGTCGGGCATCGGCTCGAGGCCTGATTCGAAGGTGGTCTGGCGCTCCGGGCCCTCCTGCACGTCCGACAACGACTTCCACACGCCCCAGTTGATGGCGGTGGCCGGCAGTCCAGCCGCTCGACGCGCGAAGGCGAAGGTGTCGAGGAAGGTGGTCGTCGCCGCGTAGTGGCCGAGCCAGCGGGAGCCGAGCACACCCGAGATCGACGAGAAGAGGACGAACTGGCGGACCGGCCGCTTCAGCGACAGCTTGTGGAGCAACCACACCGCGTCCAGCTTCGGCCGGAACATTGCCGTGACGTCGTCGCCGGTCATGTCGCGCAGCGTCACCGGACCGCCCCCGAAGGCCGCCAGGTAGACACCGCCCAGCGGGGGAAGATCGGCCCCGAAGCGGTCAAACAGACCGCTCATCGAGGCTTCGTTCGACGCGTCGGCGGCAACGGTGATCAACGTCGTTCCATTCGCCGCAAGCTTGGCGGCTAGCTCGTCCAGGCGGGAGCCGGGATTACGCGACACCGCGACGATCGTTGCCGCGCCCATGGCAGCCAGCTGCTCGATGAGCTGCGGTCCGATATTGCCGGTCGCGCCGATGACCAGATGGCTACTGCCAGGATCGAGTGCCGCCGCGGCGGCCGGCGGATATGCCCTCAGCAGCCGGGGGACGCGGCGCACACCAGCGCGATAGACGACCTGGTCCTCGTCTTCGCCGTCGTGAGCTTCGGCCAGCACCCATCGCGCCGCCAGCTCGGCAGGCACCGACTCATCGACATCGAGGATGCCGCCCCAGATCTCGGGGTGCTCCAGTGCCAGCGTTCGGCCAAGGCCCCACAACACGGCATGCGCGGGGTTGGCCCGATCCCCTGCTTCGATGGGCTGGGCGTTGCGCGTCAGCATGTACAGCTTGGGCGGCACCGCCGCATTGACCAAGGCTGCCGCGAGCTTTCGTGCCGCTTCAAACAGGGCGTAGCCGGACTCGGCGGCCCAGCTCGCGGCCGTGTCCGGCGCGTAAAACACATGCGTCACGCGGTCGAGAGTGGCCCTGACGGCTGCTGGGTCGGCCAGCGCCGACGGCGGCAGAACAGTGACCGAATCACCGCCGAGCACGCGTTCGAGTTCTGCGGCGATAGTGGCATCCGCGATCGCCAGCCAACGGCCGCTCGCGGCCGAATTGTCGTGGGACAGAGGAAGAGTCGGCCACGTCAGCTCGCAATACCAGTCCGCCGGAACCACCCCGTCGATCCGTGCGGTCGACTGTAGACGCTCACTCGAGCGCCGTAGCGGGCGCGGGGTGACCCAGTGTCGGGTGTGGTGCCAGGGGGTGGTGGGCAGGACCGGGTGGGGTTCTGCCGGGTGCTCGGTCTCGGGGGCGTGGGTGGTGTGGGTGGCGTTGAGGTTGGTGTGGAAAGTGATCGTGTCGTCCGCGTCACGCGCCAAGGTCGCAATGCTGTGGTGATGAGCTTGACCAAGAGAGTCGCTCATGGCGTAGGTGAGCAACGGGTTCGGGCTGATTTCGATGAAGGTGGCGTGCTCGGAGCTGGCGGCGGTGATGGCTTGGCTGAACCGGACGGGTTGGCGCACGTTGGCCACCCAGTAGTCGGCGTCCAGTGCGGGTGTGGTGGTGGGGTCGGTGACGGTGGAGATGAACGGCACCGTGGGGGTCTTGGGCCTCAGATCGGCCAGCGCGGCGCGCAGGTCGGGCAGGATCGGATCCATCAGGGCGGTGTGGGAGGCGACTTCCATGTTGACCCGCCGGGCGAACCGGTTCTGCGCTGTGGCGGCGGCGATGACCGCGTCGATCTGATCGGGCAGCCCGGCGACCACGGTCTGACGCGGCGACACATACCCGGCCACTTCGACGCTGGGATAGTCCGCGATGAACGCACTGGCGGCTGCGGAGTCGAGTTCGATCAGGGCGACCGCGCCGTGGCCGGCCAGTTGTGACATCAGCCGGGATCGGATGGCGATGAGCCGTAGCCCCTCGGCGGTGCTCAGCGCCCCGGCCACCACCGCCGCGGTGACCTCACCCATCGAATGCCCGATCACCGCATCGGGCTGCACCCCGTAGGAGCGCCACAACTCGGTCAGCGCCAGCTGCAACCCCATCAACACCGGCTGCACTTTGGCATCGCCGCTGACCGGCTCACCGGCGAGCAGGATCTGCTGCAACGAGAACCCGACCTGCTCGACGAACACCGGCTCCAACGCCGCCACCACCGCAGCAAACACCGGCTCATCGTCCAGCAACCGCCGACCCATGCCCGCCCACTGCGAACCCTGCCCGGAATAGACAAACACCGTGCCCGGCCCGCACGCCCCGTCATGCGGCCCCACCACCCCGGGCGCGGACTGCCCGGCCGCCAACGCCCGCAACCCCGCGACCGCCTGGTCGCGATCCCGCGCACACACCGTGGCGAACCTGGCCTGCTGGGTGCGGTGATGGTTGAGGGTGTGGGCCACCTCGGCCAACCCCACCGGCGCGCCGGCGCCGTCCATCCAGTCGGCCAGCATCGCCGCCATCGAGGAGATCCGCTGGGCCGACTTACCCGACACCACCAACGTGGTCACCGCACTGGTCGAGGCTGCCGGGGCCGGTGTGCTGTCCGGGGCTTGTTCGAGCACCACATGGGCATTGGTGCCGCCAAACCCGAACGAGGACACCCCGGCCCGACGCGGCCGACCCGTGCTGGCCCAATCCATATGCTCGGCAACCACTTTGAGCCGCAGCTTGCCGAACGGAATGTGCGGGTTGGGGGTTTGATAGCCCCGGTTGGCCGGAATCCGGCCACGATCTAGCGCCAACACCGCCTTGGCGAACCCGGCGATCCCCGCCGCGGCCTCCAAATGCCCCAGGTTCGACTTGACCGCCCCGATCAACAGCGGCGCGTCGGCCGCGCGACCCCGGCCCAGCACCGTGCCCAGCGCCCGCGCCTCGATCGGATCACCCAACAGGGTGCCGGTGCCATGCGCCTCGACAAAATCGACCTCCCGCGGCTCGATCCCGGCGTTGGCATACGCCGCCCGCAACACCGCCATCTGCGCGGCCGGATTGGGCGCCATCAACCCGTTGGAGCGGCCATCCTGATTGACCGCCGACCCGCGCACCACCGCCCACACCCGATCCCCATCGCGCAGCGCGTCGCTGAGCCGCTTGAGCACCGCCACCCCGCAGCCCTCACCCCGGACAAACCCATCAGCGGCGGCATCAAAGGCATGACACTGCCCCGACGGCGACATCGCCTCGGCCTGATCAAAACTGCGCGTCACCGCCGGAGACAACAACAGATTGACCCCCGCGGCCAGGGCCAGATTCGAATCCCCCGACCGCAGGCTCTGACACGCCAAATGCACCGCCACCAACGACGACGAACACGCCGTATCCACCGTCACCGACGGACCCCGCAAATCAAAAAAATACGACACCCGATTGGCGATGATGCTCAACGCCCCACCCGTGCCGGACCACGCATCAACCTGACTCAAATCCGTCGACGCCAGATATCCGTATTCGCTAAGGCACGCACCGGCGAAAACCCCAGTCTGGGTATGTCGCAGCGAATGGGATCGAATCCCGGCGTGTTCCAGCGCCTCGTGGGTCACCTCCAGCAGCAACCGCTGCTGCGGATCCATCTTGGCCGCCTCGCTCGGGGAGATTTCGAAGAAGTCGGCGTCGAAGGCCTCGACATCGCTCAGAAACGAACCCCACCGGGTAGTGCCCGCCAGCGCCGCAGCCCCCTCCGGTGTGCCGTCGTCGAACCACGCCCACCGACCCTCGGGCACCTCCCCGACCGCCGAACGACCCTCAGATAGGAACTCCCACAACGCTTCTGGACCACGAATCTCACCCGGGAAACGACACCCCAACCCGATCACCGCGATCGGCTCATCCACCGACCCCCGCTCAGCCGCCGTCTCGGCCGCCGGTTCCACCTCACCGCCGGTCAAAAACCGCGCCAGGGCATTGATCGTCGGGTACTGCCAGAACTCCACCGGCGACACCGTGCGGCCCAGCAGCTCCGACAACTCACCGGAGAGTACAACCGCGTCGCTCGAACCTACCGCGAGGTCACTCAAGGGGGCATCGAAGTCAATTTCATCGGGGCTGCACCCGATGTTGGTGACGAGATAGTCGACCAACCAATGCCGAACAGCGGCTTCATCAAAGCCCGAGGTCATGTACCAACGTCCAAACGGCTGAACTCATCCAGCCGGTACCGCTCAACACACGACGAACGCCGCACCTTGCCGCTGGTCGTGAGGGGAAGCGAGGCCGGTGGCACGAGGACCAAGTCCGACAGGCGCACACTGTGCGTCATCGAGATCGCCGACGTCACTGCAAGTTTCAGCTTCTCGAGCAGTGCCTCGTCGTCCGGGCCGCCCCGTTTCTTCAGCTCGGCGATGACGACGAGTCGCTCACTGGAATCATCCGGAATCGAAATCGCCGCCACCCGGCCCCCGGTTACCTGCTGGACGGTTGCTTCGATGTCATCGGGATAGTGATTGCGCCCGTCGACGATCAACAGATCCTTGATACGACCGATGATGAACAACTCGTCCTCGAAAATCACGCCGAGGTCCCCGGTGCGCAGCCACGGCCCCTGCGGCGTGCCCGGCGACGGATCCACCAGCTGCCCGCCAAACGTCAGCTCGGTCAACTCAGGATTTCGCCAATAACCCAAGGCGACGTGGCCGCCATGCAACCACACCTCGCCGACCTGACCCGAGGGCCGCTCGATGTTGGACTCGGGATCGACGACGCGCACGGTCGTCGATCGCGGTGCGCCAAGGCCGACCTGCTCCGAACCGCTCTCGTCATCGCACCGCTCCGCGTGCCCGATCGCCAACTTCTCGTAGTCGAAACGCACTGTGGTCGATGGACGCAAAGCGGACGACGACACGACATACACCGTCGCCTCCGCCAGCCCGTATGACGGGCGCATGGCGGTGTCGGGCAGATTCAATGATGCGAACCGTTCGTTGAA
>Ga0075418_10001339_pt1 | contig 27846 bp, 29 predicted proteins | sample SoiMetdeltSBSDD2_FD_81776 | JGI IMG/M metagenome (GOLD analysis project Ga0075418, IMG submission 81776) | Bulk soil microbial communities from a Populus tree surrounding site in Tennessee, USA - Soil MetaG P. deltoides SBSDD2 | ecosystem: Environmental > Terrestrial > Soil > Tree plantation...
ATCGGCATCATCCAGGAGCTGCGTGCCAAGCAGACGCTCGACAAGCTGGCCATTGTCGGACAGACAAAACCGTTGGTGCGCAGGCAATCCGGAACTCAGGCGCTTCTGCCCAGCGAGGTCGTGCTCGACGACATCATCGAACTCGGGCCGGGCGATCAGATCGTGGTGGACGGTGAGATCGTCGAGGAAACCAATCTCGAGGTCGACGAATCACTACTCACCGGTGAGGCCGACCCGATCGCGAAAGACGCAAGCGAAAACGTGATGTCGGGCAGCTTCGTGGTCGCAGGCAGCGGGGCGTACCGGGCCACCAAGGTCGGCCGCGAGGCCTATGCCGCCAAGCTGGCCGACGAAGCCAGCAAGTTCACGCTGGTGAACTCCGAACTGCGCAGCGGCATTAACAAGATCCTGCAGTTCATCACGTACCTACTTGTCCCCGCCGGCCTGCTGATCATCTACACCCAGCTGTTCACCACCGACGCGGGATGGCGTGAATCGGTGCTGCGGATGGTCGGTGCTTTGGTCCCGATGGTGCCCGAAGGCCTGGTGCTGATGACCTCGATCGCGTTCGCCGTCGGGGTGGTGCGGCTCGGTCGCAGGCAATGCCTCGTCAACGAGTTACCGGCGATCGAGGGGCTCGCCCGTGTCGACGTGGTTTGTGCCGACAAGACAGGCACTTTGACCGAAAACGGTATGCGGGTAAGCGATCTCAAGCCGCTGTCGGAAGCCGCCGTCGGCGACATCCTGGCTCAGCTCGCGTCCGACGACGCCCGGCCGAACGCCAGCATGGCTGCCATCGGCGAGGCCTACAAGATGCCACCGGGGTGGACCGCCACCGCGACCGCGCCGTTCAAGTCGGCCACCAAATGGAGCGGCGCGTCCTACGGCGAGCACGGCAACTGGGTGATCGGGGCGCCCGACGTGCTGCTCGAGCCGGGGTCCGAGGCCGCCGCGCAGGCCGAGCAGATCGGGTCGCTGGGCCTGCGGGTGCTGCTGCTCGGCTCGTGCGACCTGCCCGTCGACCATCCCGACGCGCCAGGCACCGTCACACCGGTGGCGCTGGTGGTGCTCGAGCAGCGCGTCCGCCCAGACGCCCGCGACACGCTGGATTACTTTGCCTCTCAGAAGGTTACGATCAAGGTGATCTCCGGCGACAATGCGGTGTCGGTGGGTGCCGTGGCCGGCTCCCTCGGTCTGGAGGGCGAGACGATGGATGCCCGTCAGCTGCCCGATCAACCGGAGCAGCTGGCCGACACACTTGAGGAGTACACGACGTTCGGCCGGGTGCGCCCCGACCAGAAGCGTGCGATGGTGCATGCGCTGCAGTCACGCGGGCACACGGTCGCGATGACCGGTGACGGCGTCAACGACGTGCTGGCGCTCAAGGATGCCGACATCGGCGTTGCGATGGGGTCCGGTAGCTCGGCATCCCGCGCCGTTGCTCAGATTGTGTTGTTGGACAACAAGTTTGCGACGTTGCCCCACGTCGTCGGTGAGGGCCGCCGGGTGATCGGCAACATCGAGCGGGTGTCCAACCTGTTCCTCACCAAGACCGTGTACTCCGTGCTGCTCGCGGTCCTGGTGGGACTGGCGGGCCTGGCGTCCAAGATATTTGGGTCTGATCCGCTCTTGTTCCCGTTCCAGCCGATCCACGTGACGATCGCGGCATGGTTCACCATCGGCATTCCGGCGTTCGTCCTCTCGTTGGCGCCGAACAACGAACGGGCGCATCCCGGCTTCGTGCGGCGGGTGATGACCTCGGCGCTGCCGTCCGGGCTTGTGGTCGGCATTGCGACGTTCACGTCCTACCTGGTGGCATACCAGGGCCGTGAGGCCACGTCCGCCGAGCAGACACAGGCGTCGACGGCGGCGCTGATCACGCTGCTGGTGACCGCGGTGTGGGTGCTGGCCGTGGTGGCGCGGCCGTATCAGTGGTGGCGGGTCGCGCTCGTCACGGTGTCGGGCCTGGCCTACGTGGTGATCTTTTCCATCCCGCTAGCTCAGAAGATGTTCATGCTCGATTCGTCGAACATGGCGATCACCTCGATGGCGCTAGGCATCGGCGTGGTCGGTGCGGCGATTATCGAGGTGATCTGGTGGGTACAAGGTGCCTTGTTGGGCGAACGACGCCGATTGTGGCGAACTAGTTAGGGTGGACCCATGGCATTCCTCGACAAGGTGAAGAATCTGCTGGCCAAGAACGCCGACAAGGTGGACACCGCGATCGACAAGGCCGGTGACGTCGTCGACAAGAAGACGCAGGGCAAGTACACATCGACGGTCGACAAGGTGCAGGACGCCGCCAAGAAGGCCGTCGACAAGAGCAACCCGCAGACCTAACGACGTATGGCCAAACTTTCCGTCTCCGTCGACGTTCCACTGCCGCCGGAGAAGGCGTGGGAGTGCGCCTCTGACCTGTCTCGGTACAAGGAATGGCTGTCGATTCACCGGGTCTGGCGGTCCAAGCTGCCCGAAACCCTGGAAAAGGGCGCGCAAGTCGAGTCCATCGTCGAGGTCAAGGGCATGCCCAACCGGATCAAGTGGACCATCGTGCATTACAAGCCGCCTGAGGCGATGACGCTCAACGGGGACGGCAAGGGCGGCGTCAAGGTCAAGCTGATCGGCAAGGTCAAGCCGTCTGGGGACGGTTCGACCGTCACATTCGACGTGCATCTCGGCGGGCCTGCGTTGTTCGGCCCGATCGGCATGGTGGTCGCCGCCGCGCTCAAAGGCGATATCCGCGAGTCGCTGAACAAGTTCAAATCCGTTTTCGCCCAGGCGTAAGGGAGTCACCTTCTCTGGCGAGCAGACGCAAACTTGCCTATTTTCGACCAATTTTGGGCAGTTTTGCGTCTGTTCGCGCTCGAATGTCAGCGGCGCAATCGCCTTCTGACCAGCTTGGTGAACTCGACGGTCGAGCGTCGCACGGATTCGACTTCCAGCGACACCAGCAGCGTGTCCACCATCGCAAACGGCAGCGTCGTCACGACCGCGCCGCGGCCGTACTCGATATGCCACGAACCGGGGTGAATGGTGAGGCCCCGCGCTTGACCCTTCTCCATGCACGCGTGCTCGCCCGGTAGGAGCGTCATGGCCGCGGTGTCGTCGGATTCCAGGTCATACCAGTCGATTCGGCCCGCCATCAGGAACTTGTGGATCCGCACGTGCTTGTAGCGTCCCGAAAAGCCTTGTGTGCCAGTGGGAGTCCCGAAGATCACAATGTACTCGCGCGGGCTGAAGTAGAGGAAGCGGACCTTGCCGAGGATGCCGCCCGCCTTGCTGCCGACCCAACGCCCCGGCGTCGGATCGATGAGGCCGGGGTATTCGTCGGCGAGCATCTGGACGGCGTGTGTGATGAGTTCGCCGCCTTCCAGCGGAAGGCCGACGACTTGCTTGGCGACCTTGTGCAGGACGTCGGGGTCGATCTTGTATGCCATCAGCTGATCTGCCTAACCGCGGTCTCCGTGCTGTAGCTGCCCTGCTCTTTATTAGCTCGATTGCTCGCAAAGGCCATCAGGCGCACAGCGGTACGGCGTCCCATCAGATGGTGGAACGTAAAGTGCGTGAGACGCAGCACGCGCGCCGGGGAACAACGTTGGCTTTCTTCCCAGGTCGTTGTAGGTCACGGAGCCGCAGCGCCTTGCTGGTCGGCCTGCCGTGCCTCGCGCTCCTCGTGGATACGCACCAGCTCGCGGAAGCCGAGCCGGTGGTATTTCGGCACCGGCTGGATGCCCCATTCGTCCTGAGCGGTGCCCTTGCCTTCAGCGCCCTCGGGAGGACCCAACGGTGGGTAGGGGTACTTGCACTCCAAGGTGTCGTCCGAGTAGCGCACCTTGAGCAGTTCACTGCAGATCTCGGTGAGGCTCAGTGTCGGGTAGCCGTAGTAGACCGCCATGAACGGCAACGTGAATGCCCCTTCGATGACCAGCGCGACCAAGCAAACCAGCACTGCACGTTTGATCCACTTGTGCATGTTCGCGTAATAGGGCGTGGTACCCGGAGGTAGATCTTCGGCCTTCTGTTGTTCTATGGATTCGGGTGTTGTTGTCACAGCGGTGCTCCTTAAACCTGTTCAGTCGGAGAAGATTTCGCGGTTGACCGTGTGCAGGTACGGGATGGCGAGGAAGGGGGTGATGTAGAAGATGTCGTAGAGCCACCAGCCGATCACGGGGAACACCACACCGGCGTAGCGGACGTCGGCGTACATGGTCATGTTGAACACGTAGCCGATCCAGATCACGACGCCCATCCAGCAGGTGACGATCATCCATTGGTGACCCCACCGCTTCATCTGCAGGAACCCGATCGCCGCGGCCACTCGCATCGAGAACACCGTGAGGATCAGCCCTGCGACCCAAGCCTTTTCGCCCGGTCCCGCGGCGCCACCGACCCAGAGCTCGTTGTAGTGCCAGAAGTAGCCGGCGTCGAACATGTTGCCCCACCCGACCATCAGCACGCGGTTGATCAAGGTGTGGTTGGCGACCAGGTCCAATGCCCAACCGAGGCTGTTGAGACATCCGTCGATCAGGACCAGGTAGCCGATCAGGGTGACGATCATCGGCCGGACCGACAACCCGGCGCGCAATGCCTGGCGCTGCAACCAGACCCCGCGCATGAAGATCGGAAACCCGATCAGCCCCGGTGCCCACATCCCCATCATCGCGGCGCCGACGATCATCCACTTGTCGGCCCTGCGCTGAGCCAGGCGCGACTCTTCGTGGTGATCGTCGAGGCTGACGGCGCCGCCGGTCTGCAGTCCTACGTTCACAATTCCCACCAGCCGCGCGCGAACGACATGTAGAGCTGGATGCCGAACATGATCAGCAGGTAGCCGTAGATGAAGATCTGGAAGACGATCAGCGCCCTCTTGCGCTTGCGTTCTGGTTGATCCATTGCCGTTCCTTCCTAGGGGGATGAGGCATCAGCGGCGAGCAAGCTGGCCGCTGCCACTTCACGCAGGCCGTCGGTGATCGCCCCATCGGTGGACAGCGGGGCGAGGATGCAGGCATAGGCCGCTTCCAATTCGGTTGTGCCGGAGGCGATCAGCTGCGCAGCGGTGACCAGCACTCGCGTCGACGGCGGTTCGAAATGAAACGCCTCGTCCGCGGTCCGGATTGCGATCGCGCACTGGACAAGCCGCCGGGCCGTCGACAACTCGACACCCGTTTCGGCGACAATCACCTCGGCCTCGCGGCCGGCCGGCAGGTACCTCATCGGAAGCGTGACGAACCGTTGACGGAACGACGGTTTGAGTTCCTTGAGCGAGCTGCGGTAGGCGGGGTTGTAGGAGCACACGAGCATGAATGTGTCCGGCGCCTGGACAACTTCGTCGGCGCGGTCCAGATACAACGCGCGACGGTGATCGGTCAGCGAGTGCAGAATGGCCAACGAGTCGTGGCGCGCCTCCACCACCTCGTCGAGATAGCAGATGGCTCCGGCCTTGACCGCTCTGGTGAGTGGCCCGTCGGTCCACACGACATCCCCGCCGGTCACCATGAACCGACCCACGAGGTCCGAACTGGTCAGATCGTCATGGCAGCTGATGGTGACCATGGGCCGTCCGAGCAGCAGAGCCATGTGCTCGACCAAGCGTGTCTTGCCGCATCCCGTCGGGCCGGTCAGCATCACCGGCAGACGCCGCCGGTACGCCTGCTCGAACAACTGAACCTCGTTGCCGTTCGCGTAGTAAGTCATGCGGCCACCAACTCTCGATGGACATGGGCCAATACCCTGGGAAGTTCTTCTATTCGCCGGATGCGTTGGGAGCGCCGGGGACCGAAGACCTCCGGCAATGGATCGACGCGGGTTGGTCCGACGCCGACGTAGTACACGGACACGCCGGCGTCGTTGGCCTCTTCGACGGCGTGCGCTGCGTCGGCCCAGGCGTAGTGGCCCTCGTAGCCCTCATCGGAGAGCAGGCCATCACCGATCACGATGAGCAGGCGCCGCTCGGACGGTTGCGCCAAGAGCCGACTGGTCAAATGGCGCAACGGCGCGCCGAGCCTGGTGTATCCGCCGGTGACCAGGCCGAGGCCGCTCGGCGGCACGAGCCGCCTATCCGCAAAGTCCTTGAGGCAACGGACTTCGACGCGGTGGCGGGTGTTGCCGCTGAAGACGAAGATGCCGTGGCGCTCGCGGGCGAGCGCCATCGCTCGGGAAAGCGCGTCGGCGCAAGCCAATTCGAGTTTGAATATCCTGCCTCCGTGCACGCCCAACGAGGAGCTGCCGTCGAGGAGCAGCGCCGTGGTGACGTTGCGGCTGCTGGGCAGAAGTTCACGAAAGATGCGTGGCTCGATCGCTTCGCCTGTCGTCAGGTCGGTGTAATGGCTGACGTACTGCTCGACGTCGAGATCGGAGCCGTCTTCGAGGCGGTTCTTCATGGAGCGATGGGTGTGTTCCTCAAACCATTTGCGGAGGTCGGTAGAGATGGAGCCTGGCTGTGGTGTGCGGGTGGGATGTGCTCGCTCGAGTACCGCGACGTGGTCCGGTAGGAACCTCTTAGTCCATGCGTTCCACTCGGGATATGGGATGCCGGGTCGGTGGTTCGGGGTGATGTCGAGGTCGTTGTCCTGTGGTCTGCACGGTGGGGGCAGATTCGGATTGCGCACGCCGCCATCGCCGCCGACCGGCACAGAATATGGGCGCGGGAGCCGCTTCTGCGTTGTGGTCCAAGGCATCCTGCCGAAGGTGCGTCGCAATGTGTCGGACAATCCCTGCGGCCTCGTATAGGCGGACGGCAGCCTGCCCAGTAGAGGATCAATAATCAGCTGTTGCTCTGCCCGTGCCAGTGCGATCGCGCGGTTGAGCATTTCTTTGGCATCCATGTCGCCCGGTGCGACCTCAAGGTCGGGCAGTACGCGCCGCAATTCGGGCAGCAGCCCGGGCCAATGCGACGCGATCCATCCCAGAGCAACGCCGGCCTCGACGAGGGTGAGCGCGCGGAGTTCCCGTGCCGACAGCTCATGGAGCCGGTACTCGATGAGACGCTCCTTGGAAGGCGAGCATTGAAGTGCTACACCACAAGTCAGGGTTCGACGGGTCCAATCCGGTGGCGACGGGTACGGAACGTGCACGAAGTCGAGCGACGCGCTCAAGCCGAAGCAGCGACTCTGGCCGGTCACCAGGCGGACGCCCTGGCGGCGCTGCCCGCTCAACGCGACGGCCGTGACGGCGCAACTGCGCTCGACAGCCATCGCGTGTGCGTCAGAGAAGTCGCTCATCGCTCAGAAGGTGCCGATGTTGGAGAACATCCAGTACCAGAACCAGATGATCAGGCCGGTGCCGCCCCATGCCGCGACGTAGCGAAGAACCTCCCAGAGCCAATCCATTTCAGGCCTCCTTGTCGATAGGTCGCAGCTCAAGGCCGCGGACGGCGGACGCGACCAGCTCCGCCAGCATCGTGTCGCGGACGTGGTAGTTATCCGTGGTTGTCAGCACGCCGTACGTGCCGAGGAGGAAGAACGTCGCGCTGTAGAACGCGTCGACTTCCGGATGGACTTGACCGTCGCCTCGGGCCCGCTCGATCTCGCGAACCAAGAGGACGATCAACGGATGATCGGTCCATTCGTCTTTGGTTGGCCGCGACGGTGAGAAGTGAAGTGCCAGTATCTCTTTGAACAGCTTGGCGCCGAATCGCTGCTCCAGTCCCGCCACTAGCTGGACGACCTTCGTCAACGCTGCGGCCAGGCCATGGTTGTGTGCCAGGAAGCGGGTGAATTCATCGGTGAGGCGTGCTTCCTCGCGCCTCTCCAATTCGAGCAGCACATGCTCCTTGGTGGGGAAGTGGAAGTAGAAGGTCCCGTGTGCGACGCCGGCGGCAGTCACGATCTCGCCGACGTCCGCCGCGGCCATGCCCGAGCGCCTGAACTCGGCGATCGCCGCGCCGAGTATGCGCTCCCGGGTCTGCAGACGTCGCGCCTCGCGCACCGACGACTTCACCTGTGGCGTCATGGTCTGCTCTTTGTAGCGCAGAGTACTGACTTACGTCAATGACTGAGATCAGTCAGAGAAGATTTCGCGGTTGACCGTATGCAGGTACGGGATGGCGAGGAAGGGGGTGATGTAGAAGATGTCGTAGAGCCACCAGCCGACGACGGGAAGGACGACACCGGCGTAGCGCACGTCGGCATACATGGTCATGTTGAACACGTAGCCGATCCAGATCACCACGCCCATCCAGCAGGTGATCACCATCCATTGGTGGCCCCAGCGCTTCATCTGAAGGAACCCGATCGCCGCGGCGATCCGCATGGTGAAAACGGTGAGTATCAGCCCGACTTCCCAGGCTTTCTCGCCCGGTCCCGCTGCACCGCCCAGCCACAGTTCGTTGTAGTGCCAGAAGTAGCCGGCGTCAAACATGTTGCCCCAGCCGTTCAAAAGCACGCGGGCGAGCAACGAGTGGTTGGCCATGAGGTCGAGTGCCCAGCCAACCGTGTTGATGGCGGCGTCGATGATGACGAGGTAGCCGAGGAGAGTGACGAGCATCGGCCGGACCGACAATCCGTCCCGCTGAGCCCGTCGAAGCAGCCAGACTCCGCGGAGAAAAAGCGGCAGGCCGAACACGCCGAGAACCGCGGTGCCGATCAGGAAGGATCCCGAAATCAGCCACTTGTCGGCCTGGCGCTGTGCGAGCCGAGACTCCTCCATGTGCGCGTCGAGGCCGTCGCGTGCACCATTGACCGCGGCGTCTCCGTTGTCGCGGTTGCGTCGCGGGCTCAACGCTGCGGGATTCACAAAGACTGACTATAGTCAGTCAATCAACCTGCCTCAATACTGCGGAGTGTCCTTGACACGTAGTCCTCGAGCATGGCGCCTTGACCGGGCCAGTCATGCGTGGTCGTCAACAGCGCGTAGAGGCCGAGCAGAAAGAACACCGCGCTGTTCATCGGATTCACGCCTGGATCCACTTCACCACTGTCCTGGGCGCGCGCGATCTGCTCGGCAACCAAGACGATGACGGGGTGTTCCTTGCTCTCATCAACCGGACGGGTCTGTGAAAAATGCAGTGCGAGAAAGTCTTTGAAGAGCACCGCGCCGAGACGTCGCTCCAGCCCCATCACCAACCGCACGGCTTCCTTCAGCGTCGAGGCTAGGTCGCGCTGCGAAGCCGCGAATCGGCCGAGCTCCTTTGCGATCCGCTCCTCTTCACGATGCTCCAGTTCCAAGAGCACATGTTCCTTGGTCGGAAAGTGAAAGAAGAAGGTGCCGTGTGCGACACCGGCGGCCGCCACGATTGCGCTGACGTCAGCCGTGGCGATCCCCGATCGTTTGAATTCGGCTATGGCGGCGCCCATTAGGCGCTCCCGCGTTTGCAAGCGTTTGGCCTCACGCGCCGACGGCCTGCCCACCACTGCCATGGTCCGACGATAGCTGTTTAAGTTGGCACGGGTTGGAGCCGTCCGTCGGCGGTGACTCCAATCAACTAGAACAAATTCTTATAGTTTCGGGACTAGATCCGTATTGGACTTATGGTGCGGTCGGCGCCACGCTTGAACCAAGCGGAGGTAAGCGACATGAACCCACACATGACGACGAGTTCGCATGTTGTCGGTTGTCGGCCGTCGCGCCGCACGTTCATGGCTGCAGCAGCGGCAATGATGCTGCTTGCCGCGGGCGGCCCGGTCGCTGCCGACACCGGTCACAACGCCAACACACCAAGGAGTGGACCGATGAACGACCTTCAGACCATCGCTGATCGCATCGAGATCGAAGCACTACGCGATGAATTCACCGACGCGTTGATGATGCACGATTACGACCGCTTCGCGTCCCTGTTCACATCGGACGGCGCGTGGCGAATCCCCTACGTCAATGTCGATTTCGTGACCCGCAAGGAGATCCGCGCCGGAATTGAGCGGATGCAGGGACTCTGGGAATACTTCGTGCAAACCACGCACCCGGGCGTGATTCAGCTGGATGGCGACATCGCGCTCGGCCGTGCATACATCGAAGAGTTTGGGCGCATGCGAGACGGCAGATCAGAGCTCAACTATTCCCTGTACCACGACAGCTACCAGCGCACCGGGGACGGCTGGAACTTCGCGGAGCGCGTCTATGAGGTCCGATACCTCGACACCAGTCCGCTGGCCGGCTCAGCGCCCGGCTGACCCGGAATCAAGTGAGTGCGGCGATCGCGTCTGTGATCGGTGTGTCGCCCGAGATGACCTCGAACGTCTGACCGGCAGTGCCGGGCGTATCGAGGACCGCGAGCAGGACCGCCGCGACGTCCGCGCGCGGAATGTCGCCCCGTCCGGTGTCGTCTGCGATCCTCACCCGCCCCGTGCCCGGTTCGTTGATCAGATGGCCCGGACGGACGATGGTGGAGTTCAGTGCATTTCGTGCTCGGACGTTGTCGTCCGCCGCACCTTTGGCCCGTAGGTACGCCACGAACACCGGATTACCAGCGTCGTCGGGAGCCTCGGCGTCCGCGCCGATCGCCGAAATCATGACGTAACGGCGGACTTTCGCCGCCTCGGCGGCATCCGCCAACAGAATGGCGGCGTCGCGGTCGACGGTCTCTTTCCGTGCCGCTCCGCTGCCCGGACCCGCCCCGGCGGCGAAGACGACCGAGTCGGCGCCCTCGAGGTGTGCTGCGACCTCGTCGACTGATGAGTTCTCCAAGTCGACGACCAACGCCTCCGCGCCGGCGGCTTGAAGATCTGTGGCATGGTCGGGGTTTCGGATGAAGCCGGCGACCGAGTCGCCGCGCTGGGAGAGCAGCTGTTCCAGGATCAGGGCGATCTTGCCGTGCCCGCCGGCGATGACGACGCGCATCAGGCCGCGAACACCTGTGCGTCGTCGGCAAACGCCTTGAATTCCAAGGCGTTTCCGGCTGGGTCGCGCAGGAACATGGTCCATTGTTCGCCGATCTCGCCCTCGAAACGTACATACGGTTCGATGACGAACTCGGTGTTGGCCGCGCATAACCGGTCTGCCAGCTTCTGGAATTCAGGGATGGTCAGGATCAGGCCGAAGTGGGGCACAGGGACATCGTGACCATCGACCGGATTGTGAACAGCCTGGGTGCCGCGCGGCGCGAGGTGGGTGACGAACTGGTGCCCCTGAAGGTTCCAATCCACCCAAGCGTCGGCGCTGCGGCCCTGCTCAAGGCCGAGAACTTCGCCGTAGAAGTGGCAGGCGGCCCCGAGGTCGTCCACGGGCATCGCCAGGTGAAAGCGCGGAATCGGGGAGTCGAGAACGGTCATGTGCTGATGCTACGGGCGACCTTGCAGACGGCGACTATAGGTTCCCAAACTGCGTGGCGGTTGGTGACCCCGTCAGCCGTACCTACAGCGAGGACGACAACTGACCGTTACTTCGGTCGTGCTGCCGGCTACCTGTGGAGCTGCGAGCGTGACCTCGTATAGGTTGCCGGTCGCCATGTCAAAGATGCAGCCGCACAACGATTCGTGCGTGGTGACGAACGGACTGGTCTCAATCCGACGCATCCATCGATGCGGCCATTGCCCTTCGCCCAAGCGGATCGGGTCGGTTGGGATGATCGGCGCCCTCGCCGGTGCTGATCCAATTAGAAACTCAGCGCAGTTTCTCCCCGGAAGCGCCCCACTGGGGCCCGACAACTCCATCGCGGCGAGTGAGCGGCCGTATCTACGGCGTATTCACGCTCAAGGAGTGAATCATGACAATCAAGCGACGCTACCTACCGCCGATGTTGTTGGCGGTGGCTGCCGCGGCATCCATGGCAGCCGCACCCACGGCACTGGCCGGACAGACATGCACTTATCTCAGCGCCGACAGCAGCGTGTGCCAGACGCCCGGAAATGTGCAGGTCGTTACCTCGCCGCCCCCGGTGCAGTACGCCCCGCAGTTCCCGTACTTCGGCGGCAACCTGATCATCCTCCACCAACACGAATCTCACCACGGCCACGGCGGACATCGCTAGCCCGGCGAGCAGTCAGGTGATGGCGCGCGAATGGCGTCGCGGAGAGGACCCCCGCGCTGCACCGCAGCGGGCCCAACTCGATCTCCGCGACCAAGCCGCCAGCTACGGCCGTCATTGCAGGCGGGCGCGCAACTCCCGCTTGAGCACCTTGCCGTAGCTGTTCTTCGGTATCTCGTCGACGAACTCATAGCGCTTCGGGCGCTTGAACCGGGCGATGCGCTCCAACAGATGAGCGTCGAGTTCGCCCTCCGACGCCGACCCGACGATGAACGCGACCACGACCTCGCCCCACTCCGCGTCGGGCGCGCCGACCACGCACGCCTCCGACACCCCACGGTGCTCGATCAGCGCCTCTTCCACCTCGCGCGGATAGATGTTGCTTCCGCCGCTGATCACCACATCCTTGGAGCGATCACGAAGCGTCAGGAACCCCCTGGCGTCGAAGGACCCCATATCGCCGGTGTGCAACCAGCCGTCGCGCAGCGTGGCGGCGGTCGCGTCGGGATTCTTCCAATAGCCCGACATCACAACATCGCCGCGGCAGACGATTTCACCGATCTCGTCGATCGCCGCCGGCGAGCCGTCCGCAGCCAGCACCGCGACATCGACGCCGGATCGCGCATAACCAACGGACCCCAGAATCGCGTCGTCGGCATCGAGATGGTCGGCTCGACGCAGGCCTGTGATCGTCATCGGCGCCTCGCCCTGACCGTAGAGCTGCACGAAGATCGGGCCGAACGCCGCCAACGCCTTCTTCAGGCTGTCGACATACATCGGACCGCCGCCGTACACAACCGTTTTCAGATTGCGCGGGCACGACCGGCCGGTCTGTACCAGGCGCTGCACCATCGTCGGCGCGAGGAATGCACTGCAGCCCGGATGCTGTTCGCAGAGGTTGAGGAACTCGTCGGGGTCGAACGCGCCCGACGCCGGCACCACCTGCCGCGCACCGCGCAGCACATACGGCGGGACGTACAAACCCGAACCGTGCGACATCGGCGCGCCGTGAATCAGGCTGCAGTTCTCGTCGGGCGCATCGAAGTCCGCGAGATGCGAGACTGTCATCGCCATCAAGTTGCGGTGCGACAGCATCGCACCCTTCGACCGGCCCGTGGTGCCGCTGGTGTAGAACAGCCACGCCACCGTCGACGGGTCGGTGTTCTTCGGCGGTTCCGACGGCGTTGCGCTGAAACGGCTTTCGTAGGCGTCCGACCCGATTATGTCGATCGGCACTTGGGTTAACGGCGCGAGACCCGCGGCGATCTTCGCCGACGCGAACACCTGCGTCACACCGGCGTCGTCGAGGATCTGCTCCATCTCACGTGGATGCAACTTGTAGTTGATCGGGACGAACACCCGCTCGGCCGCCCAAATCGCGAACATCAGCTCGACGATCTCCGGACTGTTCTCGCTAGCGACCGCGATGCGCGCGCCCGACGGGTCGAGCCTGCTGATCGAGGTGGCCAGCCGCAACGCCCGATCCCGCAGTTCGCTCCACGTACTGCGTTGCTGCTCACCAAGATACAGCGCGCCGCGGTCGCCGAAACGGTCGGCGGCCTGGTCGAGCAGTGCGAACAGGTTCAACGCGGAACCCACTCGGACGTGAGCGCGAAGTCCGACAAGTACTTCGTCGAACTCCAGCCGCCGTCGACGACGATGGTCTGGCCGTTGATGAAGCTGGCGCCGTCGGAGCACAGGAACGCCACGGTGCTCGCGATGTCGTTCACCTCACCCAGCCGTGGGTACGGCGTCATCTCGGTGTTGATCTTGCGGAACCGCTCGTCTTCGAGGCGCGTCGCCACCATGGGAGTCAGCGTGACGCCGGGAGCAACCGCGTTGCACCGGATGCCCTGCGGTCCGTACTGGCAGGCGATGTGCAGGGTCAACGCCGTCAACCCACCTTTGGCCGCGGAATAGGCGCCACCCCGCAGACCGCCGACGACGGCGAACGTCGACGTCACGTTGATGATCGCCGAACCCGGCTGCATGTGCGGGATCACGTCGCGCGCCAGCCGGAACGGTGCCCGCAGCATCAAACCCAGGAAATAGTCCAGGCTTTCGTCGTCGGTTTCATGCAAAGGTTTGGGGCTGCCAACGCCGGCGTTGTTGACCAGGAAGTCGATGTGTCCCCACCGCTGCACCGCCAGGTCAACAATCCGTTGTGGCGCATCGTCGGCAGTCAGGTCGACGGCAAGCGTTGCGACGCGATCGCCGTCGTTTATTGCCTTCTCCAGATCGGCCAGCCTGCTGTCGTCGCGGCCCGTGCCGAGGACCGCTATTCCCGCTTCGGCGAGTTTCACGGCGCACCCGAAGCCGATACCGCTGCTCGCGCCCGTCACGATCGCTACCTGCATCTCACACATCCACCTTCGTCAGCTTCGCCCGGATCTGATGTTTGAGCACCTTGCCTGCATCGTTCTTCGGCAGCGCCTCCCAAATCTCTACCTGCTCAGGCACTTTGAACTTGGCCACTCCTTTGTGCATCAGCAGCTCGCGCAGGCCCGCGAGATCTGGCGCGGGCTGATCGGACGCCACGATAACGGCGCAGGCACGTTCCCCGGTGCGTTCGTCGGGAACACCGACGACGGCGATCTCGGCGATGCCCACGTGGCTGACAAGAATGTCCTCAATCTCCTTGGGCGAGATGTTCTCCCCGTTGCGGATGATGATGTCCTTGGCCCGGCCGGTGACCACCAGGGACTTGTCGTCTTCCCAGCGGCCGAGGTCGCCCGTGCGAAAGAACCCCTCGTCGTCGAAGGCTTCGGTCTCATCCTCGGGATGGAGGTAGCCGACGAGCATCTGCGGGCCGCGCGCCCGGATCTCACCGTGCACCAGTTTGATGTCGGCCATGCCCGCGTGGCCGTCGGTTTCTGCCGCGTGCTCGATGTCACCCAATGCCCCAACCGTGGTGACCGGGACTTCCGTCGACCCATAGACCCGGCTTACCGCCGTATGCTCGAAATACGCTGCCGCCCCGCGGATCAGCGACGGTGGCACCGACGCACCACCACAGATGAACACCTTGAGATCCGGCAACCGCGTCTCGGCCTGCTCGGCGGCGGCCAACAAGCCGACGAGGAACGGGGTGGCTCCGGCCATATGTGTGCAGCGCTCGGTGACCATCAGTTGGACTGCGGTGTCCGGATCCCACCGTTCCATCAGAACCGCCGTGGTGCCCAACAGCAATGGGCATTCGAAGGCATAGATGGATCCACCGATGTGTGCGATGGGTGACGGGACCAAGAACACGTCGCCGTAATCGACCCGCCAGTACTCGCCGATCTGTGAGATGAGCGCATGGATCGAATTATGGGTGTGTAGAACACCTTTCGGTCGTCCGGTGGTGCCCGATGTGTAGAGGATCATGCGCACCGAATCCGGATTCAGCACCGGCAGGCCCGTCGCCGCGCCGTCGGCGAACAGCGACGCATACGGCGTGTGGCTTCTGGCGTCACCCCGCAGGACGACCACCTCGGGCGGTGAGGCCATGTCGGAGGTGACCCGGTCAAGCATCGCGACGTAGTCGTGCTTGCCGAAATCGGCCGGTATGAAGATCGCGCGGCTGTCCGCATCGGACAGGATGAACTGCAGTTCGCGATCTCGCAGCGACGGCAGGACGGGGTTGACGACCATACCGGCCAGCGTCGCGGCCAGGTAGATGATCGCTGCCTCATGCCAGTTGGGCAACATGAACGACACCACACTGCCCGGTGGCATCCGCGCCAGCAGCATGTGGGCCAGCGCACTCGCCCGCTCATGCAGCGTTTGGCAGTCGAGCCGAATGTCACCGTCGACCAAGACCGTTCGCCCGGGCGTACTGCGTGCGGCGTCGCGAAGTGTGTCGGCGAGGGTGCTACGAACCCACAGCCCGCGGCGGTAAGCCTCGGCCGCGCGATCTTCGTCGACCCTCACAAACCCGAACCTAACCCTTGACCCGGCGCATAGTCATCGAATGGCGATACCGCGCCGACGGATGGGTGTTCACGGTGACCTGGGCGATCTCACCGTCCGAGGTCTTGTACGTGCGTTGCATTTCGAGTGCGGCGCTACCTGTTTCGATCCTGAGTAGGGCGGCCAGTTCGGGCGTTACCACCACCGCGGAGATTTGTTGATGCACCTCGACCACGCTCACCCCGAAGAGGTCTTCGATGAGCGGGAAGATCGGACCGGAGTGCCGTTGCAGCAGCCTGCCCACCGCGGCGAAGGCGCGGTTGATGTAGTACTCCGTCTTGCAGACCGGTGCATCGGTGCCGTCGGCCTGCCGGTAGCCGCGCACCGCCAGCCATTCCGAACCGACGGTCAGGCCGGTCCGGGCGGCGAGATTGTCGCCGATCGTCACCATCGCGTTCGACTCGATGGTGAACGGTGCGCCAGTGGCGAAGGCGAGCAGGTCGTTGATCGACATCACGTCCTGCGCATAGGAATTCGTCGCCGGGCGTGGGACGACGAGCGTGCCCGCCCGGGGCCGTGACGCAACGAGGTTGTCGTCACGCAACCGGCGCAAGGCCTCACGAATCGTGAAGCGGCTCACCGCGAACCGCTCACACAGTTCATGTTCGGTCGGCAGCTGTGAGCCGACCGGATACACGCCGTCGACAATCTCCTTACGCAGGGTGCGCGCGACCTGCAGGTAGCGGTGCTCGGCCGGCGTGACTGTCATGTGTCCACCCGGCGCAGCGCCAACACACTGCCATCGCCGTCCGCCGACACGTAGAGGCTGCCGTCCGGCCCCACAGTGATACCCGCGAACGAACCTTGTGGTCCGGAGAACGGCGGCATTCCCTTGAGCGGCTTGGGTTCCACACCGGGCGGCGGCCCGACTGGCAGGCCGGAAGCGATCGTGCGGCGGTCGCCCGTGTTGAGGTCGAATGAGATGACTTCCTTGGCGCCGGCATCGACGATATAGAGCTGCCCGTCGTCGACGACGATGCCCTGGGGGCGTTGCAGTCCGTCGACCACGGTTTCCGCGTTCGACCCGGACAGCCGCGCCACTCGGCCCGCACCGGACTCCGCGACCAGGGGTCTGCCGTTGTGGTCGAAGGCCACGCCGACTGGATCGTGCAGGCCGGATGCCAGTGTCTCGACATTGCCTTCTCGAAGGGAGTGCACGCGACCGGTGCCCAGTTCGGCAAAGACCACCGTGCCCCCAGGTCTGACCGCCACACCGTACAGCTGGTCGAAGTCGGTTGCGAGGTAATCGGTTTCGTTAACGGCGGGCCGATACGTTGCCACCTGTCCGCCGGACGTCGTCACCACAAACTCGTCGGACCCCGTCGCGGCCAGGCCGCGCAGGAAGCCCGGATAGCCGGGCGAGAACAGCATGCCGGCCGTTTCCAACGATCCGTCGGCGCGCACCAGGTAGAAGTACGTGCCGTCGGCGACGTACAGATTGCCGTCGTTGGCCACGGCCAGATCGAGGGGCCAGTTCAGCCCGCCCGGCAGCACGGTGCTCGTGTCACCGCCCGGCAGGATCTGAGTGATCTCGCCGGTGAAGTTCGAGACGAACAACCGGTCACCGACGAACGTCAGATTGTCGAGGCCGGGGGTCAGCTGCGCCAGCACGGTCTGGGAGCCGTTGCGTGGATCGATGCGCAGCACCTGCCCGCTGGCCACCTGGGTCGACATGATGAAGCCCTCGGAATCGAACTTCACCGCGTCGGGCACCCCGAGATCACCGGCAACCCGTTGTGGCTCACCGCCATTCGGGTCGATACGCCAGATCTCGTTCGCCGTCATCAGCGGGTAATAGAGCATCCCGTCGGGACCGACCTCCATCGCGTTGGGCGACGGCAGGTTCTCGGCCAGCATTCGGACGATGGATCCGCTGCCGTCGAGCTCCATGAGCCGGCCGCCGTCGCGGCACTCGTTGATGAACAGCCGGCCCGCATGCACGGTGATTCCGTTGGCGCAGGGCAGGTCGTCGCGCAACACGCGGGTCGTGCCGCCGGGCTCGCGCACACTGACCCGGCCGTCCATCACTTCCGTCGCGTACAGGTTGCCGCGCGGATCGAAGGCAACGTCGTCGGGCGCGATGATGTCGCCGCCCTTCGCGCTCACGGTGTCCAGCTGGCCGGTCTTGAGATCCAGTGCGCTGATCTGACTGCCTGTCACTTGCGCGACGTACACGCGTCCGTCCGGACCGGTCCGCAGACCGTTGGCACCGAACAGCCGGCTGGGCGGGGTCAGCCGCTCGAGCCGCCAGCCGTCGGCGAGGGTCGGGTTGGCGGCGGAGTAGCGGGCCTGCAGCACCGAGGTCATGACCTCGGACGGTATCAAGCCTCTTTAGTCCAGACAATAGTGTCAGCCCGCTGCTAAGCCGACCTTGACGGGGACATTCCCGCTGCGGAATAGTGTTCTGCAATATGCAGAGCACCGTATGTTGTCCGGACAAATGACGTGACCATGGACGATCTCTTGAAGCTGGATGGCCGCATCGTCGTGGTGTCGGGCGCTGGCGGGGGTGGCATCGGGACCACGGTGACGCGACTGGTCGCCGAGGCCGGCGCGACTGTCGTCGCGGTCAGCCGGTCGAAGGAAAACCTGGACGAGCACGTGTCCCCGCTCGCGCAGCGGGGGCTGTCCGTCGTGCCGGTGGCGGCCGACGCGTCCACCGACGACGGCATCGCGACTGTGATCGAGCATGTCCGGCGCACCGACGGCAAGCTGTACGGGCTCGTCAACGTGGCGGGCGGTGCGGACCCGTCGACGTGGATGCCCTCCACCCGGGTGACGCGCGACGACTGGCGCGCCCTGTTCACCCGCAACCTGGAGACGGCGTTCTTCATGAGCCAGGCGGTGGCCCGCGAAATCCGGCAGCACGGCGACCCCGGGTCGATCGTCTCAATTTCTTCGATCAGCGGCATGAACACCGCGCCATTCCACATCGCCTACGGAACGGCCAAGGCCGCGGTGGCGGCGATGACTCGCACGATGGCCGTCGAGCTGGCGCCGGACAACATCCGCGTCAACGCCGTCGCGCCGGGAGTGACGGAGACGGCCGCCTCGCGGACCTACACCGGCGAGGACCCCGACCGCGATCGTCAGGCCATCGCGATGGGCCGGCGCGGACGACCCGAGGAGCAGGCCGGCGCCATCCTGTTCCTGCTGTCGGATCTGTCGAGCTACATCACCGGACAGACCCTGCTCGTCGACGGCGGTCTCAACCTCAAGTGGACGCACCTCGGCGCCGACAACACTTCACTGTTCTTGAAGGACGACAACTTCCGCAGAGCCATCAGTCGGCACGAGGAGGAAGCATGACGGACACCGAAGTCCAAGCAGCCGAAGAGCTTTCGGAACCTGTGACGATCGGGGTGGAAGCCTACATCTCGGAGGACTACGCCCGCGCGGAACGCGACAAACTGTGGCGAAAGGTCTGGCAACAGGTCGGTCGCGTCGAAGAACTACCGGAAGTCGGCAGCTATCTCACCTACGACATTCTCGACGACTCGATCTTGGTGGTGCGCACCGGCCCAAACGAATTCACGGCACACCACAACGTGTGCATGCACCGCGGCCGCCGGCTCGTCGACACTCCTGAAGGCGAGAAGAACGCCCGCGGACGCGCCCGCAAGTCGTTCGTCTGCGGCTTCCACGGCTGGACGTACGGGCTCGACGGGGCGTGCACGCACATCCGTGAGCAGGACGACTGGAAGGGCCAGCTGACCCCGCGGAATACCCATCTCGCTCCCGTCCAGGTCGACACCTGGGCTGGCTGGCTGTTCATCAATATGGATCCCGACTGTGAACCGTTGGCGGACTACCTGTTTCCCGCCGCGAAGATCCTCGACCCGTTCGGGCTGGAGAACATGCGCTACAAGTGGCGCAAGTGGCTGTACTTCGACTGTAACTGGAAAGTCGCGATGGAGGCCTTCAACGAGACCTACCACGTGTTCACCACGCATCCCGAGTTCAACAAGTTCGGCGAGTTCAAGGGTTGGGCCAAGGCGCAGGGCAAGCACAGCAACATCGGCTACGACGCGCCGAAGGGTTTGGACGAGACGAAGTCGAAGATTCGGCTCGGCACCGGCGACCCGCGCATATCGACAGCCGAGATGCAGGTCTACACAATGGAAGAGACCAACGCGACCACCACTCAGACGCTGGTGAACGCGGCCAAACGGCTCGTCGACGAGCTGCCCGAGGGCACGCCGGCCGACAAGGTGCTCGAACACTGGCTGTCCTCGGCGCGACGCGACGACGAAGCGCGCGGGGTGATCTGGCCGACGATCCCGGCCGACATTCTCGGGCAGAGCGGCACCGCGTGGCAGATCTTCCCGAACTTCCAGATTGGCCAAGGCTTGACCAGCGCGCTGTGCTACGCCGCACGGCCTGACCCGAGTTACGACCCCAACAAGTGCATCTTCGAGGTGGCGGTGTTCGAGCTGTATCCCAAAGGCCAAGAGCCGCAGACGGAATGGCAGTACACGCCCAAGGAAAGTCCTAACTGGCTGTCCGTTCTGCCACAGGACTTCTCGAACATGGCCGCAGTGCAGCAGGGCATGAAGTCGCTCGGCTTCCCTGGAACCAAACCGAACCCGTATCGCGAACGCAGCACAGTCAACCTTCACTACCAACTGTCCAAGTACATGGGCACCGGCGAACCACGAGAGCTCTGAGATATGACCTTGTTTGACACGTGCGGACCGACGCAGACGCCAGATGACATCGACATCGACGCCCTGCGGGATAAGTACCTGTACGAGCGCGATAAGCGGTTGCGCGCAGAGGGATCCAAGCAATATCTGGAACTCAAGGGTGAGTTCGCGGAGTTCGCGGAGGTCGATCCGCACACGCCGGTGACGCCTCGGGCGCCTATGTCAGAGGACATCGAGGTCGCCGTGCTAGGCGGAGGCATCGCCGGGCTGCTGGCGGGCACGTACCTCAAGAAAGCCGGCGTCGACGACGTGCATGTCATCGAGATGGGCGGCGACTTCGGCGGTGTGTGGTACTGGAACCGCTTCCCGGGAATCCAGTGCGACAACGATGCTTACTGCTACATCCCGATGTTGGAAGAACTCAACTTCATGCCGTCGAAGAAGTTCGCTGACGGGGCTGAGATCTACGAACACTGCCGGCGCATCGCCAAGCATTTCGGACTGTACGACGGCGCAATCCTGTCCACGCAGGTGCGCACGGTGCGCTGGGACGAGTCGATCAAACGCTGGCGATTGAGCACCAACCGCGGCGACGACATCCGTGCCCGCTTCGTGGTCATGACGCCCGGCTCCTACAACCGGCCGAAGCTACCGGGGATCGCCGGGATCAAGGACTTCAAGGGACACGTCTTCCACTCGGCGCGCTGGGACTACGACTACACCGGCGGCGACGCCAGCGGCGGCCTGCACAAGCTGGCAGACAAGCGCGTCGCGCTCGTCGGAACCGGTGCCACCGGCGTGCAACTGGTCCCGCATCTCGGCCGGGATGCCAAGCACCTGTATGTATTCCAGCGCACCCCCTCGTCCGTCGACGAACGCGGCAACGCGCCGACTGATCAGGAGTGGGTTAAGTCGCTGCAGCCAGGCTGGCAGGAGGAGCGCAAGCGCAACTTCCATCGGTGGTCACCGTTCGAAGGTGTGGTCTTCGACGCGGCGGATCAGGTGTGCGACTTCTGGACTGAGTTGGGGCGCAACATGACCGCGCGGATTGCGGCGAGCGAGGATCCCGCGTCGCTGGGCATTGAGCAGATCATGGCGATCCGGGAAGCGGAAGACTACAAGATCATGGAACGGCTGCGCCGCCGCATCGCCGCCGTCATTGATGACCCCGAGACGGCTGAGGCGCTCAAGCCGTATTACCGGTTCCTATGCAAACGGCCGTGCTCGAGCGATGAGTACCTGCCGACGTTCAATCGTCCCAACGTCACGCTGGTCGACGTGTCGGCGTCGAAGGGTGTGGAGCGGCTGACCCAGAACGGGGTCGTCGCCAACGGCGTTGAATACCAGGTCGATTGCGTCATCTTCGCGAGCGGCTTCGAGATCTCCACGGAGATCAGCCGCCGTTATGCGATGGACGTCATCGAAGGACGCGAAGGCCTGTCACTCTTCGACAACTGGCGCGACGGCTACAAGACGCTGCACGGGATGACCAGCCGCGGTTTCCCCAACCAGTTCCACACGGGCTTCATCCAGGGCGGCGTCTCGGCCAACACCACCGCGATGTTCGAGCAGCAGGCCAAGCACATCGCGTACATCATCTCCGAAGCCGTGAGTCGGGGCGCTACGACCGTCGAACCGAGTCAAGAGGGCCAGGACGATTGGGTCAGCACCATTCGCGAACTGTCGATGGACAACTCGGCGTTCGAGGTTTCTTGCACTCCCGGCTACTACAACAATGAGGGCGGTGGTGGCGGAGAGGGCATCCGCTCATTCCTCGGCGAGCCTTACTCGCCCGGCTTCTACGCGTTCGAGGACCTGCTGATCCAGTGGCGCGACAAGGGTGATCTGAATGGCCTGGTGCTGAAGTGAGTTTTCATAGTGGTCGAGTGGCCAGTTATGCCACGCTTGAACGCCGAAAAGCGTGCAATAACTGGCCACTGGGCGCGAGAACTCCAGATGCCTGACTTGAGATTCGACGACCGGGTCGCGGTCGTCACCGGAGGCGGCAGGGGATTGGGCCGCTCATACGCCCTGCTGCTGGCATCGCAGGGCGCGAAGGTCGTCGTCAACGACCCCGGCGGCAGCATCGGCGGCGACGGCACCGACGCGGCGCCTGCCGACGAGGTGGTTCGCGAAATCACCGCGGCGGGTGGGCAGGCGACAGCCAGCACCGAATCGGTGGCGACCCCCGAAGGGGGCAAGGCGATCATCGATGCGGCGCTGGACGCGTACGGACGCGTCGACATCCTCGTTCACAACGCCGGAAACGTTCGTCGGGCGTCGCTGAAGGAGATGTCGTACGACGACTTCGAGGCCGTCCTCGACGTGCACCTGCGCGGCGCCTTCCATGTTGTGCGCCCTACGTTCCCGCAGATGTGCGATGCCGGTTATGGCCGCATCGTGTTGACGTCGTCGATCGGTGGACTCTACGGCAACCACGACGTGGCGAACTATGCGGTGGCCAAGGCGGGCGTGATCGGGCTGTCGAACGTCGCTGCGATCGAAGGTGCGCCGCACGGCGTCAAGAGCAACGTGATCGTGCCCGCGGCGGTTACCCGAATGGCCGAAGGCATCGACACCTCCGCCTATCCACCGATGGGCCCGGAACTGGTGGCACCCGCGGTTGCGTGGTTGTCGCACGAATCCTGTTCTGTCACTGGGGAGATGCTCGTTGCATTGGCGGGTCGGGTTGCCATGGCCGTCGTCGTGGAAACGCCCGGGGTGTATCGGCCGTCGTGGTCCATCGCGGAGGTGGGCGAACACATCGCGGCGATCCGGGAGGCGTCGGCGCCTGTCCTCTTCCCCGTCGTTCCCGACGGGCACGGCGATCACATCCGCTATAGCTTCGCGATGGCCACGCAGGAGGCGCACCGTGTCTAGCGGCCCACTTTCGGGCGTGTTGGTCGTCGACCTCACCGCCATGGTGATGGGGCCGTATTGCACGCAGATCATGGCCGACATGGGCGCCGACGTGATCAAAATCGAGCCGCCAGAAGGGGACAACACCCGCTATATCTCGGTTGGGCCCGCTCCCGGAATGAGCGGCGTGTTCGTGAACGTGAACCGCGGCAAGCGCAGCGTCGTGTTGGATCTGCGATCCGAGCCGGGCAAGACCGCGCTTCGCGCACTCGTGCTGGAGGCCGACGTCTTCATCCACTCCATGCGGTCCAAGGCGATCGCCAAGCTCGGCTTCGGTTACGAACAAGTAGCCGCGCTGAACCCTCGCATCATCTACACCAACTGTTACGGCTATGGCCGGCGCGGGCCGCAACGGGATCTGCCCGCGTATGACGACACCATCCAGGCGGAGTGTGGGATCCCTGCGGTGCAGGAGCAACTGACCGGCGAGGCCAACTACGTCGGGACGATCATGGCCGACAAAGTGGCCGGACTGACCGCGCTCTACGCCACGATGATGGCGCTCTTCCACCGGGAACGCACCGGTGAGGGCCAAGAAGTCGAGGTCAGCATGTTCGAAACCATGGCGTCGTTCATGCTGGTAGAGCATGCTAACGGGGCAATGTTCGATCCTCCGCTCGGTCCGGCCGTATATCCGCGGACGGTCGCGCCCAACCGCAAGCCGTATCGCACCAGCGACGGCTACATCGCCGCGCTGATCTACAACGACAAGCACTGGAACGCGTTCATCGACGCCGTGCAGCCGAACTGGGCCAGCGACCTCTACGGCACGCTGGAACTGCGTGCCCGCAGCATCGACACCGTGTACGGGTTGGTGGCCGAGACCATGAAGAAGCGCACCACCGCGGAGTGGTTGGCGCTGTTCCGTGAACTCCAGATCCCCGCCGCACCGCTCAACACGCCCGATGCGTTGTTCGACCACCCGCACCTGAACGCCGTCGGCCTGTTCGAAACGGTGGACACCCCCCACGGCCCCGTGCGGTTTCCCGGTGTGCCTACCTGGTTTTCATGTACGCCGGGGCGGGTCGCAGGGCCCGCGCCGCTGCTGGGCGAGGACACCGAGCAGGTGCTTGGCGAGCTTGGTCTGGCCGACGTCGAAGCTGCGGAGTCGGTGTAAGCATGGAATTCGAGATGGGGCAGAAAGCCGCGGAGCTTCGCAACGAGCTGCGCGAACTCGTGAAAGCCCATGTGCCCGAACACTATTTGGGTGCTTTCACGGATAATCCCGCTGACCTCGAGACCGCCCAGCAGTTCTGCCGCACCCTGGCCGACCGCAACCTGCTGTGCTTGGCGTGGCCGGAGGAATTCGGGGGCGGCGGCGCGTCGGTGTGGGAGCAGACCGTCGTGCGCGAAGAGATGTGGGCGCACCACGAGCCCCGTGGCGCCCAGTACATGGGGGTCAACTGGGTCGGGCCCATCATCATGCGCCACGGCACCCAAGAGCAGCAGCGCAAACACCTGCCGCCGATCGCCCGCGGCGAAGTGATCTGGTGTCAGGGCTTTTCCGAACCGGAGGCAGGTTCGGACCTGGCGTCGCTACGCACTGCGGCGCGACGTGACGGCGACGGCTGGCTGGTCAGCGGTCAGAAGATCTGGACGTCTTACGCCACCATGGCGCAGTGGTGCTTCCTGCTCGCCCGCACCTCCAAGGGGGAGAAGAAGCAACAGGGCCTGACGATTTTCCTTGTGCCGATGGATGATCCGGCGATCCAGGTGCGACCGATCCGCTGCATGATGGGCCCGCACCACCTCAACGAGGTGTTCTTCGACGACCTGCGGGTCACCGAGGCCGATGTGCTCGGCACCGTCGATGCGGGCTGGTCGATCGTGCAGGACGTGATGTCGTTCGAGCGCGTCGGCATCGCACGCTACGCCCGCTGCGAGCGATTGCTGGCCGCCGCGCCGACGGTGCTCGGCGAGCGCTGGGACGACCTGCCTGCGGAGTTGCGGGCGCGCTGGGTTCGCATGCTGACGCATTGCCGTCGCGCCCGGTTGATGGCGTATCGCGTGGTCGACTTGCACAGCAGCGGGCGCATCCAGCCCGGCGACGCCGCCGCGTATCGCATTGCGGTCACCAAGCTGGACCAGGACAGCGCCGAGGTCCTGATGGACATAGCGGCCGAGGTTTCGCACGACGACCGCCGTGCGAAGTGGTTCCTAGGTGAGGTCGAGGACCACTGGAAGTATTCACAAGCCTCGACCGTATCGTCCGGCAGCATCGAGATGCAGCGCATCCTGCTGTCGCGGGCCTTGTTGGCGGGCGCGAAATGATTCTCGATCTCAGCGACGACGCCAAAGAGTACGGCAAGCAAGCACTTCGGGCCTTCGAAGCCGCGGGTGGGGATCAGCTGGTGCAGCAGGCCGAGGCCAAGCCAGACCTGCGCGAATCGCTTGCTGGTCCAGCGTTGAACGAGCTCGGCGCGTGGGAGCTCGACCCGCGCATCGACCGCGACGGGCTCGAGGCCGCCGCAGCCCTGTGCCGCAGCGCAGGCTACTGGGCGCTGCCGTACCCGGTGGCCGAGCGCCTTGCCAAACCGACCGACCTGGATGTCGACGGCTTGATCGTCGTGGCGGAGAACCGTCCGTCCGGTGTAGTGGCCGGACTCGAAGCGGATTGGGCCGCAGTCTCTTTGGACGGTAAGCGAAGCAGGGTGGTCGGGCAGGGCGCCGCGGGTCCGGGTTTCGTGGCCGAGCTCGAGCTCTCGGGCATCGACGAGAACGGTGCAGGCGACCTGGCGCTTGGCCTCGTGCTGCCGTGCTGGACGCTGCTCGGCATGCTCGACCGCGCCATGGAGCTGACCATCTCGCATGTCAGCCTACGCAAGCAGTTCGGCCAGACCTTGTCGTCTTTCCAAGGTGTGCAGTTCCAGCTGACCGACGCCGAGGTCGAACGCAGCGGCGTGGAGATCCTCGCCAAGTACGCGCTGTGGAGCATCGGCAGTGGTCGGCCCGAGGGGCTCGATGACGCTCTGGCACTGCGGATATCGGCGATCGAGGCCGCCGACGTCGTGTTCCGGGTCTGCCACCAATTGCACGGTGCCGTCGGATTCTGCGACGAGACCACCCTGTCGTGGCTGTCCCGCTATAGCCAGCCACTGCGCCGGTTGCCGCTGGGGTTGTCGGCGACTCGTGACGTGCTGACGCACCGCGTCGGCGGCACCGGGCTGACGGGCCTCTTCACATGAAGTACGACTTGCCGGACGAGCTGACCGTGGAGGCCGACGGTCCGGTGCGCACCGTCCTGATGAACCGCGCTGACGAATTGAACTGTGTCAACGAGAACCTGCACTGGGCACTGGCCAACGTGTGGCGGCAGCTGGCAGCCGACAAAGGCGCCAAGGTCGTCATCCTGTCCGGAGCGGGTCGTGCGTTCTGCGCTGGCGGTGATTTGAACTGGATCACTTCGTTTCTCGACGATCCCGTCGCTCGCGACGAGAGTATTCGGGAAGGCGCCCAGATCATCGAGGAGATGCTGCGCTTCCCCCTACCCGTGATCGCGGCGGTCAACGGACCGGCGGTCGGGCTGGGCTGCAGCGTGGCGGTGTTGAGCGACATCGTGCTCATCTCGGAGAACGCCTACCTGGCCGATCCACACGTTGCCGTGGGGTTGGTTGCCGGCGACGGCGGCGCCGCGTTCTGGCCGCTGTTGACGCCGATCATGCGCTCACGCGAGTACCTGTTCACCGGCGACCGCATTCCCGCCGCCACCGCGGTCGAACTCGGCTTCGCCAGCCGGACAGTCTCGCCCGACGAACTGATGACCGAGGCGCAGCGTCTCGCCGAGCGTCTCGCCGCGCAGCCCGCCGAGGCGGTGAGGGGCACCAAGCGCGTCGTCAACATGTACCTGTCGCAGGCGCTGGCCGGCCCGCTGCAGGCAGGCTTCTCCGCCGAGGTCGCCACCATGCAGACCGACGAGCATCGGCAGCGGCTGATGGATTTTCAGCGAAAGTCGAAGCGCTCATGACCGCGGATCTCAACGAGTTCCGGGCCAGTGTCCGAACCTGGTGCGAAGAACATGTCCCGGCAGACTGGCGGCGGGCTCAGACCGGTGTCGGCGACGAGGAGTTCGTCCGATTCCAGAAGGCCTGGTTCGCCGAACTGCACAGCGCCGGATACGCGGTGCCCCACTGGCCGCACGAATGGGGCGGCGGGCTGTCGGTGGCCGAACAAATCGTGCTGTATCAAGAGCTGGCGGCCCACGACGCGCCGAGGCTGGTGCTGGCTTTCGTCGGCATCCACCACGCCGCCGCAACCCTGCTCGCAGCCGGCACCGACGAGCAGCGTCAGCGACACCTGCCGGCGATACTCGACGGGAAGATCTGGGTCCAGGGCTTCTCCGAACCGGAGGCCGGATCCGACCTCGCCAGCTTGCGGACGTCGGCCCGGCGCGTCGGCGACTCCTACGTCGTCAACGGCCAGAAACTATGG
>Ga0075418_10001342_pt1 | contig 27799 bp, 30 predicted proteins | sample SoiMetdeltSBSDD2_FD_81776 | JGI IMG/M metagenome (GOLD analysis project Ga0075418, IMG submission 81776) | Bulk soil microbial communities from a Populus tree surrounding site in Tennessee, USA - Soil MetaG P. deltoides SBSDD2 | ecosystem: Environmental > Terrestrial > Soil > Tree plantation...
CCCGACAACGCGGCGTCGATGGCCGTCGTGGCGCCCTTCGGGTTCGTCAAGGTGGGCGAGGAGTGGGACGGGGACGACGGCCTCGAGTACGTCTATGAAAGAAGTGCCATCACTGGATAAGCGGTTGCTCGTTGGCGTTAGAGCAGCCGGGCGACCTCGGCGGCCCAGTAGGTCAGGATCCCTTGCGCCCCAGCACGTTTGATGGAGTGCAACGTCTCCAGCATCACCCGCTCGCGGTCCAGCCATCCGTTGGCCGCGGCCGCCTCGACCATCGCATACTCGCCGCTCACCTGGTAGGCGAACACCGGTACATCGGTCATGTCGCACACCGCCGAGATGACGTCCAGATAGGGCAGCGCCGGCTTGACCATGACGATGTCGGCACCCTCCTCCACATCCAGCCGCACCTCACGCAGCGCCTCGCGCAGGTTCGCCGGATCCTGCTGGTAGGTCTTACGGTCACCGCTCAAAGTGGACTCGACGGCGTCGCGGAAGGGGCCGTAGAAGGCGGAAGCGTATTTGGCCGCGTAGGCCAGGATCGACACGTTCTGGTAGCCGGAATTGTCGAGCGCGGTCCGCACGGCACCGACCTGGCCGTCCATCATGCCCGATGTGCCGACCATGTGGGCACCGGCGGCTGCCTGGGCGACACCCATGCGGCCATAGGCCTCAAGGGTGGCGTCGTTGTCGACCGAGCCATCCGTGGCCAGCAGCCCGCAATGGCCGTGCGAGGTGAACTCATCAAGGCAGAGATCCGTCATGACCACGGTGTCGTTGCCGACCTCGGACACGACATCGCGGACCGCGACATTCAGGATGCCACCGGGATCGATGGCTCCAGAACCATAAGGATCTTTATCACTTGGTACCCCGAACAGCATGATCCCGCCAACGCCGGCGTTGACCGCGTCGGCGGCCGCCTTGCGCAGCGATTCGCGGGAGTGCTGCATGACGCCGGGCAACGAGGCGACCGGCCGCGGCTCGGTCAAGCCTTCCTTCACGAACATCGGCAGGATGAGCTCGGCGGGGTGCAGGCGCGTCTCACTGACAAGTCGCCTTAAAGCGGGACTTGTCCGGAGCCGGCGCGGTCTCTCGACAGGGAAAGGCATGACGCCTCCTCCGTTATCTAAACCTCAGGGCGGTGGGACCCTGCACTTTGGATCCACGGCGCTGCTTGGCGGGCATAGCTGCCAGTCGATCCCTCAGTTCGACAGCGTACTCCGCCAGAGCCTCCACGAGGTCTGGTACTGAGGCATTTTCTGGTTGCACATCCACGCGCAGGCCGAACTCCACCGCCGTCTCCGCGGTCTTGGGGCCGATCACGGAAACCACCGTGCGCTGGTGCGGCTTGCCCGCGATGCCCACCAGGTTCCTGACCGTGGACGACGACGTGAACAGCACGGCGTCGAACCCGCCGGACTTGATCGCGTTGCGGATCTCCTCGGGCGGCGGCGCGGCCCGCACGGTCCGGTAGGCCGTCACGTCGTCGACCTCCCAGCGGCGCTCGGTCAAACCGGCGGCGAGCGTCTCGGTGGCGATGTCGGCGCGCGGCAACAGGATCCGGCCGACCGGGTCGAACACCTCGTCGAACGGCGCGAACTCGGCGAGCAGGCCCTCGCTCGACTGGTCTCCGGCTGGGATCAGCTCGGGCTGGATCCCGAAGGCGCGCACGGCATCCGCGGTCGCCTCGCCGATGCACGCGATCTTCACGCCGCCGAAGTGACGGGCGTCAAGGCCGTGCTCGGCGAACTTCTCCCACACCGCGCGCACGGCGTTGGCGCTGGTGAAGATGACCCACGCATACCTGCCGTCGACCAGTCCCTTGATCGCGCGCTCCATCTGCGCCGGGGTGCGGGGCGGCTCGACCGCGATCGTCGGTACCTCGCACGGGATGGCCCCATAGGCCCGCAGCCGCGCGCTCATCGCCCCCGCCTGCTCCTTCGTGCGGGGTACGAGCACCCTCCAGCCATAGAGCGGTCGCCGCTCCCACCAGCCGAGCTTGTCGGCGTCACCGACACCGGCGCCAAGCATGATGACCACGCGACCCGAGAAGCCGAGCGCGGCCGCGACGAAACTGTCCACTGTGGACACTGTGGTGTACTGGGTCTCACCCGTGCCATCGCCCGTGATCGCCAGCGGCGTCCCGCCGTCGATGCCCGCCGACAACAGCCCGTCCCGGATCGCCGCCAGGTCACCGGCGTCGACCGCGAGCGCGACCGAGCCGGTCTTGGTGGCCGTGGCCAGCCCGTCGAAGTCCACCGTGGACACATCGTCCACGTCGAGCGACGTGCGCACGCCCACGCCCACGTAGGTGGCCACGCCGGTCGCGGTGGAGATGCCGGGCACGACCGAGAAGCGCACGTTGGTGCGCGCGATCGCCTGCACCTCCTGGACCACGGCGTCATGGCCGAAGGGGTCGCCGGCGATGAGCCGCACCGCGTTGCGCCCGGCGCGGGCCTCGGTCAGCAGCACCTTGGCCACATCACCGGGCCCGCCCTCGGCAGGAGAGAACTCCGCGTCGCCCTGAGCCTCGGCACGCACCGCGTCAAGCAGTACCGCCGGTACCGCTAAGTCGAAGACCACATGATCGGCTTCACGCAGCGCGTCAAAGGCGCGGCGCGTCAACAAGCCTGGGTCGCCGGGTCCGGCCCCGACGAACGCGATGTGGCCGGCGGGCTTACGGGCCATCATGTCTGAGCTCTCCCAATACTCTCAATAACGGTGTCGGCACCCTCGGCGAGCAGTTCTTCGGCGAGCAACCGCCCGACCTCACCCGCCTCGTCGAGCGTCCCGGTGCGCGACAGCCTCAGGGCATAAACCCCGTCCGGGCTGATCACGGCACCGCGCAGGTATACCTCGTCGTCCTCGGTTACTTCGGCCAGCGCCGCGACGGGCGCGCTGCACCCCGCCTCCAGCCTGGCCAGCAGCGCCCGCTCGGCGGTCACGGCCGCGCGGGTCGGCCTGTCGTCGATCGTGGCGATTAGCTCAATCAGGTCGCCCCGCCACGCCGAACATTCAACCGCCAGCGCCCCCTGCGCGGGGGCGGGCAGCATCAGCATCGGATCCAGGATCTCCGTGGCTTCCGCGCCCCGGTCGAGGCGGACGAGCCCGGCGCGCGCCAGGATGACGCCGTCGAGCTCACCCTCGGCGACCTTGCGCAGCCTGGTATCGACGTTGCCTCTGATCGGCACACCGGTCAGATTCAAGCCCAGAGCCGCGATCTGCGCCAGCCGGCGCAACGATCCTGTCCCGATCGTCGCGCCGTCCGGAAGCTCGGTCAGGGTCAACCCGTCGCGCGCTATCAGCGCGTCTCTCGGGTCCTCGCGCGGCGGGATCGCCGCGATCACGAGGCCTTCGGCCGGGGCGGTGGGCAGATCCTTGTAGGAGTGCACGGCAAAGTCGATCTCCTTGGCGACCAGCGCATCGCGCAGCGCGGAGACGAAGACCCCCACGCCCAACTGCTGCACCGGCTTCGTGGAGCGGTCGCCGCTCGTCACGATCTCGACGAGCTCCACCTTCTCTCCAGTCAACCGCTCCAGCCTTTCGGCGACAAGGCGCGACTGCGCAAGGGCCAAGGCACTCCCCCTTGTACCTAGCCTCACTCCACCACCTCCGGAACCTCGGCCACGTGGACGATGTTGGTATCCAGCTCGAAAAGCTCCTGCACAAGCCTGGTGTACGCCTCGCCTCCGGGCTCGGCGGCGAGCTGGCGGACGCGCACCGTCGGCTGGTGCAAAAGCCGCTTTACGACCCTTTGGAGGGAGTGAGCAACCTCGGCGCGCTGCTCCTCGGTCAGATCCGGCCTTCGCTGCGCCAGCCTGCGCAACTCGGCGGTGACCACATCCTCGGCCCGGGCACGCAGGGCGGCGACGGTCGGGACCGCCTGTGCGCCGCGCAACCAGGTCGCGAAGATCTCGACCTCGAGCTCGACGATCCGATCCACCTCGTCCAGCTCCCTGGTGTGCTGCGGGAGGCTGCGAGCCAGGAGCTCGATGTCGATCAGCGTGACCCCGGGCAGGTCGCCCACGCCGGGCTCGACGTCGCGCGGCAGGGCGAGATCCACGATGGTCACCGGCGCGGTGATCATGGACTTCGTGATCACGGGAGCGATCGACGCCGTCGCACTGACCACCACGTCCACCTCGGGAAGAAGGTGGGGAAGCTCATCGAGGGTGAGGTGGGATCCGCTGCGGTTGACGACGGTGATGTCGGTGATGCCACGCCGTTCCAGCTCGGTGCGGGCCAGGGCGCCCATCGCGCCGGCTCCGACGATCAGCCAGCGCCGGGGGTCGCCGGGGACGTGGTCGAGAGCGGCGCTGACCATGCTGCGGGGGGCGCGGTCGATGCCGGTCTCGGCGTGCGCGCGCTTGCCCACGCGCAGGGCCTGCTGCATCAGCTCATGCAGCATCTTGCCGACTGTGTCCATATCGGACGCTCGTTGGTACGCCTCGCGCAGCTGGCCGAGGATCTGCGGCTCGCCGGGCACCATCGACTCCAGGCCGGCGGCGACCCGGAAGGCGTGACGGACTGCGGAAGCTCCGTGGTACACGTAGAGCGCGCCGGCGAACTCCTCATAGCGCAGGCCCGTGGCGGCGGCCAGCACCTCGCCGATCTGCTGCAGTCCGGCGTGGAAGGCCGGGACGGCGGCGTAGACATCCGTGCGGTTACAGGTGGTCAGGAGCACGGCTTCGGTGACGTGCCCTCCGGTGAGAACGCGCGTTCCCTCGACTCGGGACAGGCGTTCAAGAAGTGAGATCGGCGCAGTTCGGTGCGAAGCGCCGACGACGATCAGGTTCACGTACGCACCTCCCCATTGATTCGCGCCGACTTCCTGTCCTCCGCGGACTTGCGATGCTCGTGGAAGGACAGGATCTGCAGCTCGATGGCGAGATCGACCTTACGAACGTCCACTCGATCGGGCACGGAGAGGACGCACGGCGCGAAATTCAGAATGCTCGTGACACCGGCTTCGATGAGCTGGTCCGCGACGGTCTGCGCGGCCGACGCGGGGGTCGCCAGGACAGCGATGGAGATGGATTCGGCTTTCACCGTGGCGGGGATCTCGCTGACGTGCTGGACGACAAGACCGTTGATGCGCTCCCCGACCCGCGATCGATCGGCATCGAACAAGGCGGCGATGCGGAAGCCGCGGCTGGAGAAGCCGCCGTAGTTGGCCAGCGCGTGGCCCAGATTTCCGACACCAACCAGTGCCACGGCCCGACGCGAAGTCAGGCCGAGGACGTATTCGATCTGCCCGATCAAGGGGGCGATGTCATATCCGACACCCCGCGTGCCGTAGGAGCCGAGATGAGATAGGTCTTTGCGGAGCTTTGCCGAGTTCACGCCGGCCGCGTTGGCCAGCCCTTCACTCGAAACCGTGTCGTGACCAGTATCGGCAAGGTGATGAAGAGCACGCAAATATTCCGGCAGACGCGCGACGGTCGCCTCCGGTAGGTCCGGGAAATCAATGACATTCCCGGAGAAACCGACGGCGCCAGCGCGGCCGTTCAACCCGGAGCCGCCTCCGGTGCGTTGCTGACTCATGTGACTCCGTGCCGACGTGGCGTCCAAACTAGGCACCGCGTGCACACGCGCTGCGAACACTGTGCTAGCGGAGCAGGTAACAGAATAGGCGCTTGTGAACACGTGCACAAATCGCGATCTTGAAACCGTCCCCGGGGTAGGAGGCAACCTCCCCTCCGGCGGTGGGCCCGGCCGCACCCCTGACGACCCATCCGTGATCGGCGAGAAATGCCCCCGCGGCAAAGCCGGCCTCCATTTCTCGCGTTTTCGCATCGACCACGGATGGGCGTTGCCCCGCCAGTATCTGGGGCGATTCACCCGTGCTTGTGATAGGACACGCCGGATGCCCGATTAGGCGGGCGGACGTCAGCGAGATATCAGTTCAGCGCGGCGAAGCGGACCGCCTCCAGCAGTGTGTCCGCCATGGGGACGCCGCATGGGCGAAGGTTGTCCGGATGGGTGAAGCCGCCGGTGTAGAGCACGCAGCGTGCCCCGACCGCCGCCGCGGCGTGGGCGTCGTCGGCCGAGTCGCCGATCAGGCAGACCGTGGAGGAGTCGATGCCCAGCTCGGCCAGGTGCATCTTCAGGTGGGCCGCCTTGTAACCGCCGCCGCGGCTCTCTCGCAGGCCATCCACCCGAAGGAAGGACAGCCCGAAGCGGTCGACCGCCGGAACCAGTTCCTCGTGAAACCACATCGACAACAGCGACTGGGTGCCGGTCCAGGCCGTCATGGCCTGGCGCGCGTCCATGGTCAGGCGGACCGAGGCCAGCGCCTCGCGGTAGGTGTGGTGGAAGACGGCGTCAAGCTCGGCGAACTCGGCCTCGCTCACCGGGCGGCCAAGCACGCCGGCGTAATAGTCGCTGACCGGCCGGCGGAAGTCGCGCCGGTGCTCCTCGGCGGTGACGGCCGGACCGCCGAGGCTGGCGAAGGCGGCGTTCGTCGCGGTGACCACGACGTCGAGGTCGTTGAGCAGCGTCCCGTTCCAGTCCCACACCAGGTGCATGGCAGCAAGACTAGCCAGCGAGATCCCGGCGGAGCCGCTCCTTTTCGACCCGCCAGTAGCCGTGTTCCTTGCCGTCCAGCACGATGACCGGGATCCGGTCGCCATACTCCATCTCCAGCTCGGGATCGGACGTGATGTCCATCTCAACGAACGGCTCACCCAACTCCGCGAGGTCGGCGGCCGCGACCTCGCACAGGTGGCAGCCGGCTCGGGAGTACAGGACCAGGCGGACGTCAGGATTCATCGCGCAACAGCTTCTTTCGTACCTTGCCGATCGCCGAGTGGGGCAGCTCGTCGACGAACTCGATGGTGGCCGGCCGCTTGAACCGGGCGAGGTTGGCGGCGCAGTGCGCCTGGAGTTCGTCGTCCGTGACGGCACTGTCGGAACGCACCACATAGGCGTGGACGGCGTGCCCGGTCGCCGGGTCCGCCACGCCCAGGACAGCGGCCTCGGCCACCGCCGGATGCGCCGTCAGGACCTGCTCGACCTCGGCCGGGTACACATTAAAGCCATTGACAATAATCAACTCGCCGATGCGATCGACGATGAACAGATCACCATCGGCGTCGGCGTAGGCGACATCACCGGTCCGCCACCACCCGTCCTGGCCCGGACCGCCGCGCCTGTCCGGCCAGTAGCCGACGAACAGGTTGTCCCCGCGCACGACGATCTCGCCCTCGTCGTCGGCACCGTAGCCCGGGTCGTCATCGCTCATCTCGCCGAAGGCGTTGACCAGCTTGAGCGACACGCCCGGCAGCGGCTTGCCGATCGAGCCCGGTTTGATCGACCCGCTGGCGAGGGTGGAGGTGAGCACCGGCGCGGTCTCGGTGAGCCCGTATCCAATGTGGACAGCAACGCCGGTCCGCTGGGTGAAGCGGGAGGCGTCCGCCGGGTCGAGCGCGGCGGCGCCGCACACCGCTAATCTGAGGCTGCGCAACAGCTCCGGGCCGTTAGGCAGCTCGCCCCACGCCCGGTACATCGGCGGCACCCCCACCGCGACGGTGATCCGGTGCAGCGCGATCAGCCCGGCCGTGGCGACCGGATCGGACTCCGTCGTCACGATGCCGCACGCCCCGTACCAGATCACCGCGCCCAGGCCCGAGTTGAGTCCGTAGGCGTGGAACAAAGGCAGCGCCAGCAGCACGACGTCGCTCTCGGACATGATCGGTGGTTTGATCTCGGCGATCTGCCGGTGGTTGGCGATCAGCGCGCCGTGCGTGAGCATCGCCCCCTTCGGCGTGCCCTCGGTGCCCGAGGTGTAGAGCAGAAGCGCGACCGAATCGTCGGCGACCTCGGGCAGCTCATTCACGGGCGTGACTGAGTCGAGGGAGAGCGGGTGATCGGGGTCGATGACGAGATCCGCACCCGAATCGGTGATCACATGGCGCAGCTCCCGCTCGGTGAAGCCGGGGTTGACCGGGATCGCCAACACCCCGGCTCGCATCGCCCCCAGCAGCGCCACCACGAACTCGATGGTGTTGGGCAGGACGATCGCGACCTTGGTCGCGCCCGCGCCGAGCAGGGCGGAAGCCGACCGGTCGACATGGGCGTCTAGCTCAGACCAGGTCAAGGATTTTTCCTTGGTACGCAGGGCGACTTGCCCGCCTCGTTGAGTCGCGTGCTCGCGCAGCAGGGTGGCCAGGTTCACGGATCTGAAGTGTACGGTCAGTCGCGCCGGTGAGCCCGGCCTGACCTGCGGGTGATATCGGGATACGCAGAGCTAGAAGACGCACACGGTGTGCGACAACCCGAAACGCAGCGCCCCGAAACTTTAGCCTCGGCGTGGACGATGTTGCCCCTCGCGAGGGGCAACGTCTGTTTTGTCGATGACATGGGCGGCCTGCACCTCTCAAAGCAGAGGAGACCTTTGTGCCTGATATGAGCGGAACGAGCTACCAGATAACCGTTTATCGGCTTATGGTGGTGATTGCCGGGATAGCGGGTCACGCGGAGGTGGGCACATGAGCACGATGGCGGGCTTCGACGATGGCTTCAGCGGCGGCGTCTTCGCGGATCGGTCGGCACTCCGCAAAATGCTTAACGAGGTGCTGTCCACCGCGGTGCGTGGCGAGGAGGATCGTTCCCCCACACAGCGCATCCGCACGCGCCAGCACAACGACGCCGCCACACGCCACCTGCCCCAGATCACCAAGCCCGTCGGCGGGCGGGTCAACGGACGCCCCGCCATGCCGCAGCAGGGCGGATCGGCCATCGACGTGGCCGACAGCGATGCGGTGACCACCATCCTGCCGGTGATCGAGGAGATCGGCACCGGCGGTGGGAGCCCCAGCGGGTACCCCGACCGCCCCGACCCAAGCGACGCCGCGCACGAGGTGTGGACGCTGGTCGAGCGCGCCCAGCAGGGCGACACCGAGGCATTCGGACTCATCTATGACCGCTACGTCGACACGGTCTTCCGCTTCATCTACTTCCGCGTGGGCAACCGGCCGCTCGCCGAGGACCTGACGTCGGACACCTTCCTGCGCGCGCTCAAGCGGATCAGCAGCTTCACCTGGCAGGGTCGCGATCTGGGCGCCTGGCTGGTGACCATCGCGCGCAATCTCGTCGCCGACCATTTCAAGTCGGGCCGGTATCGCCTGGAGGTCACGACCGGCGATGTGCTCGATGCCGACCGCGAGGATCGCGGCCCCGAAGGCAGCCCTGAGTCGGCAGTCGTTGACCACATCACCAATGTCGCCTTGCTGACCGCGGTCAAGCAGCTCAACCCGGAGCAGCAGGAGTGCATCGTGCTGCGCTTCCTGCAGGGCTTCTCGGTCGCCGAAACGGCGCAGGCCATGGGCAAGAACGAGGGCGCCATCAAGGCGCTTCAGTACCGGGCCGTAAGAGCACTGGCACGCCTCCTGCCGGAGGGCTTCCAGCCGTGAATCACGCCGTAACTCCACATACCCAATCGGCGTTAAGACGAGTGCGAGCGGAATTCTCGACGGGTCAAGGGGGGTGCTCGCGGTGAACGCGTCTCTGTTCGATCGTGCGCGCGCCGAGCGCTTCGCCCAGCTCCTGGACGAGGCGAGCGGTGCGCGGCGCCATCATGCCAGGTCGCGTCTTGACCGGGAGCTGACCGAGCCGGTCGAGATCGGCCGCAAGCTCAGCGCGATGCGCTTCGACATCTCCCCCGGCGCCGAATTCAAGACGGGCCTGCGGGCACAGCTCATCGCCGCCGCCCAGCGCGACGGCATCGGCGTCACCGCGCCGGCCGAGCGGCGGGACTTGCACCAGCGCCTCAAGTCCACCCGCCCGCGAGCGCGCGGGGCGGTCGTCGTCGGTATAGCAGCGGGCACCCTGGCTCTGTCGGGTGTCTCCGTGGCCAGCGGCGAGGCCATCCCCGGTGACACGCTCTATGGCATGAAGCGTTCCACCGAGCGGGCGCAGCTGGCACTCGCCGGCTCCGACGTGAGCCGCGGCCAGCTGTATCTGGACTTCGCGCGGACGCGGTTGCTGGAGGCATACCAGGTGCGCGGGCGCGAGGCCAGCTTCGTCGGCTCCCTTCGCGACATGGACAACGAGACCCTGCAGGGCGCCCGGACGCTGCTCACCTCGGCCCACGCCCAGCACGACGCCACCGCGCTCGACACGATCAACAAGTTCGTTCTCGGCCAGCGCCTTCTGGTCGCGCAGATGCTCAACCTGAGCGACAGCCAGATGGGCCGGAGCAAGGTGACCGAGTCGCTGGCCCTGCTGATCAAGACCGAGGAGCGGTCCAAGGCGGTGCATGAAGCGGTGGCCTGCGGCGCGGCCACCACCGGCGAGGACGCTCTCGGGCCGATCCCGGGCGCCTGCACCACCACGGTTCGAGGCCAGCAGGCCTCGAACGGCGGCGGCCAGCGCCCGGCGCAGCAGCCCCAACCGGGCCAGCAGCCGGTCGCGAGCCCGTTGGCCGCGGCACCGGAGCCGGAGAAGCAGGAGGGTGGGCTGCTCGACGAACTCGGGCGCATCCTCGGCCGCCTGCTGGGCTAACTCCACTACGCTCTAGCGCATGGCCGAAACCGTGGGTTGGGCGGCCGCCGAGTTGGAGGCCGCTCTAGCGGTTCCCCCGAAACTCGATTCGGCGGCGTTCTTCGACGTCGACAACACGATGATGCAGGGCGCCTCGATCTACTACTTCGCCCGCGGTCTGGCGAAGCGACGCTACTTCACCACCGGCGATCTCGCCCGGATGGCGTGGAGGCAGCTGCGCTTCCGGCTCATGGCCGCCGAGCACTCCGGCGACATCGCCTCCACCCGCGAGGCCGCACTCGCCTTCATCGCGGGGTGGAAGGTCGAGGATGTCGCCCGGTTGAGTGAAGAAATCTTCGACGAGCTGATGGCGGACAAGATCTGGTCCGGCACCCGGGCCCTGGCCGACCTGCATCTGGCCGCGGGTGAACGGGTGTGGCTGGTCACGGCCGCTCCGGTCGAGCTGGGCACCGTGATCGCCAGCCGGCTGGGCCTGACCGGCGCGCTCGGCACGGTGGCGCAGGTGCGCGACGGGCACTACACCGGCAAGCTGGTCGGCGAGATGCTGCACGGCCCGGCGAAGGCGGTGGCGATCAAGGCCCTGGCCGCCGCCGAGGGGCTGAATCTGTCGAAGTGCACGGCGTACAGCGACTCGATCAACGACATCCCGATGCTGAGCGTGGTCGGCAACGCGGTCGCGGTCAACCCGGACAGCGCGCTGCGCCGCGCCGCCAAGCAGAACGGTTGGGAGGTAAGGGATTTCCGCACCGGGCGCAAGGCGGCCAAGGTGGCGGTGCCGGTCGCATTGGGCGCGGGCGTCATCGCGGGCGCGGTCCTGGGTGGGGTGGCGATCAGCCGCCGGAAACGGATCTGAGGGCTATTCCATGAACGGGTCCGGGCGGCGCTGAAGCAGCTCGCCCAGCATGCCCTGGATGGTCTCGCGCACCTGGTCGGCGAGGTTGAACACCACGGCTGGGTCGTCCGCCTGATCCGACCACGGGGTGGTGTCGATGGGCTCGCCGAAGTGGATCAACCATTTGCTGGGCAGCGGCACCAGGCCGAGCGGGCCAAGCCACGGAAACGTTGGCGTGACTGGAAAATAAGGCGCGCCGAGCAGCCGGGCCAGAGGCTTGATGTTGCCCAGCTTCGGATAGATCTCCTCGGCGCCGACGATGGCGGCCGGGAGGATCGGCGCCTTGTTGCGCAGCGCCACCGACACGAACCCGGCACGGCCAAAGCGTTGCAGTTTATAGCGTTCGGCAAAGTGCTTGCCGACGCCCTTGAAGCCCTCGGGGAACACCCCGACCAGGTGACCCTCGTGCAGCAGCCGGTCGACGTCGGGGTTGCAGGCCAGCGTGGCGCCGGACTTGCGGGCGAGCTCGGAGACCATCGGCAGCCGGAAGACGAAGTCGGCGGCGAGCAGGCGCAGGAAGCGGTGCGCCGGATGCTCGTCGTGCACGGCCAGGCACAGCATCAGCGCGTCGAGCGCGATGGTGCCGGAGTGGTTGGCCACCACCAGAGCGCCGCCATCGGCGGGCAGGTGCTCGGTGCCGGAGACCTCGGTGCGGAACCAGTTCTTGTAGAGCAGGCGAAGGACGGGGTGGAAGACGTGCTCGGTCAGGTCGGAGTCGAGGCCGAAGTCGTCCACCTCGTACTGACCGGTGATCCGCCGTCGCAGGAAGGCAAGACCCTTGGCCACCTTGGCGTCGTACTTATCGAGAATCTCGTCCAAGGCGGACCCCCCTGATCATTCTCATGAGCGAGTCCACCCGCTCCGGGGTCACCACCGTGCCGTCCTGATGGGCCTTGATGAAATCATCGAAGGCGACCCGGGTCGAGCGTGGCACGAAGCCGAACTCCTTGCTCAGCTTGGAGGTGTCGACGACACGCCCGTGCACGAACAGCTCCACCTGGTCCAGCGAGACCCCGCCCAGCTTCGTCGCCGCCTGCAACAGCGGTTCGACCAAGGGCAGGGAGACCCGGCCCGCGCGGCGCAGCGCCTGGCTCAACGTGATCACTCCCGGCCCGGCCACGTTGAACGTGCCCGGATGGTCCTCCACCACCGAGCGCCGCAGAATCTCCAGGGCGTCATCGATGTGGATGAACTGGAGCCGGGGATCGCGGCCCAGCACCGTGGCGACCATCGGCTGCGCGAAGTAACGCAGCAGCACGGTCTCCGCGGTCGGGCCCACGAACGGCGCGAAGCGCAACACCGTGGCGGTTACCCCGGGACGGCGCCGGCGGAACCCGCGAACATAGCCCTCGATGTCGAGGATGTCGCGGGCGTAGCCGCCGCGCGGTACCTCACGGGCCTCGGTGTCCTCGGTGAAGACCGCGGGATCGCGGAACGAGGCGCCATACGCGGCTGTCGACGAGCGCACTACCAGACGCTTCAGCGTGGGCGTCTGCTGGCACGCGGCGAGCAGATGCATCGTGCCGATGACGTTCTGCTCCTTCATCGCCGGGCGGCCGCCTTGATTTTTTCCGGTGGCCGGGTCCGGCGACGACATCACGGCAAGGTGTACCACGGCTTCCGCGCCCAGCTTGGCCATGGTGTTGCCGCTGCCGCGGGTCAGGTCGACCCGGCGCAGCTCCACCCTGTCCAGCAGCTCACGGTAGGAATCGGGAGGATCGACGCGGTCCATCCCGATCACTCGCTCGACCCGAGGGTCCGAGGCGATCTGGGCGGCGATGTGCGCGCCGAGAAACCGGCTGACTCCGGTGACGACTACCACCCGGGGCGCGGTCGACATCTCCATCGCCTACCTCCCCGGCGCTGGTGAGGCATCGCTTGGTGGGTCTGGATGCGTCATCCCGCCGCGAACCCTCACTTGCGCCCGGTGGTCACTTGCCGAGACGACGACGCTGGACGCGGGTCTTGCGCAGCAGCTTGCGGTGTTTCTTCTTCGCCATGCGCTTGCGGCGCTTCTTGACCACGGAGCCCATACTGAAGCCTCTCGAAAAGATGACAGGGGTGTTTAACGAACCTGTCCAGAGTAACGCCAGTCAGGCGGCGGTCTCGAAGGCCCCTCGCAGATACTCCTGAACCGCCTGCTCGGGCACCCGGAACGAGCGGCCGACCCGGACCGCGGACAGCTCACCCGAGTGCACGAGCCGATAGACCGTCATCTTCGACACCCGCATCAGCGTTGCCACCTCGGCCACCGTGAGGAACTTGACCTCTCCCAGCTCGTCCGCCTGCATATTTGTAATTTACCGTGACAGAAGTGACCAATGCGAGGGATTTACAAGATCATCCGGCTGTAGACCGAACATAATCCAGACAGTCGCGGCTCAGCGCCGCCCATTCCGTCCCAAACACCTCGTCGGAGGCCTTCTCCTCGGCCTTGTTCTCGTGCACCACGGCGTGGAAGAACTCGACGAACTTCTTCTCCCCGAACCGCTCCGCCAGGCAGCGCGCGGCGAGGAAGGCGACCGCGTAGGACCCGTCCACCACCCCCTCGTCCGCGTTCGAGCCGGGCGCCTCGAGCTGGAAACCCTTGGCGCCAGAGGCCTTGAGGGCGTCGGGCACGCTGCGCAGCCCCGGATGCTGCCGCGCGGGAGCCCCGTCCATCGCGCCCAGCTCGGCGATGCCCTCCATGAGGTACCAGTACTTGTCACCGCTGGAGACCTCGCCCGGCATCGAGGAGGCGTGCGTCAACTCGTGCCGCAGGTAAAGCGGCATCAGATCGTCCATCTCCTCGGCATTGAGCACGACTTCATAACGATCGTCGCTGACGTCCACCGCAACCCCGGCCGACCAGTCCGGTGGCTTGGTCTTGAACCACGTGTTCCACTCCGTCTTGCCCGCATAGTAGACGATGTAGTGGGCCGGAGGTTTGTTGCGGGAGAAGCGATCCGCAACCTTCGCCGCCTCCTCGGCCTCCTTGAGAACATTGGCGAGCTTTGATTCATGCTCCTTGGTGGTCGCCGCGATCACCCTGTCCCCCACGCGGGCCACCAGCTCGCTGGCCTGCCACGGATGCGGATGACGGCCCGCATCCCAGTCAGCCAGCCTGGCCACACCCTCGGTGATCCGCCACTTGGTGTTCGAAGTCGCCTGGCCATCCGGGCAGGGCTTCACCACGAAGCAGGCCGAGCTGATCACATCGACGTCCCACAGATCGCTGTCGGGCAGGTCGGTGGAGGTCATCACCTGATCGCGCCAATCGGCCACCTTCATCGCGCGCAACGACCGGAACTGCCGGCTCACTGCCGCCTTGTCGGCGGCGTCGATCGACTGGTCGAGGACCGACAGGTACGCCGACTCGTCGCCGGAGAGCAGAGCGCTGCGCTGCTTGTCGAGCGCGGCACGCACCTTGTCGGCGGTGATCTCCGACTCGCTCGGCGGATCGGCCTGCTTGTCCCGCGGCGTGGCGTTGAGCACCGAGGCGGCGAAGGCCAGCCCGATCAGGCACACGACCGCCATCAGCGAGGTCACCAGCGCCACGATGCGGCCGGTCCTCCTCGGCTTCCGCGGTGCCATCGGAGGCGGCGTCGGGTAAGGCGGCGTCTGGTATGGCGCTGGATGCCACGCCGGCACCGAGTGTGGCGACGTCTGGTGTGGAGGCACATGCTGTGGTGGCACGGCCGACGGCCACTGCGGGGCGTCGGGGCCGTAAGACCGCTGCACTATCTGGTTGAACTGGGCGTCAAGCCGCTCGGGGGACGCGGGCTCGTCGGGGGACACGCCCGGGACGGTACCCTACTTTTTGGAGATCAACGAGCGCGCGAAGAACGAAAGATTCGCCGGTCTTTCGGCGAGTCTGCGCATGAGGTACTCATACCACTGCGTGCCATAAGGAACATAGACGCGCATCGTATAGCCCTCGTGGGCCAGCCGGTGCTGCTCATCCGGGCGGACGCCGTAGAGCATCTGGAACTCGAACCGGCCCGGTTCCCGATCGAACCAGCGCGCCCTGTCCTCCCCGATCGCGATCAGCCTCGGGTCGTGGGTCGCGAGCATGGGGTAACCCTCACCGGCCATCAGGATGTTCATGCACCTGACATAGGACTTGTCGACGTCGAGATTCGATTGGAACGCCACGTGTTCGGGCTCCTTGTAGGCGCCCTTGCACAGCCGCACCCGGCTGCCCGCGGTAGCGAGCTCCCGGCAGTCGGCCTCGGTGCGCCGCAGGTAGGCCTGGAGCACCGCGCCCGTGGCCGGATAGTAGCGCCGCAGCCGGGCCAGAATGTCCAATGTGGAGTCCGTGGTGGTGTGGTCCTCCATGTCCAGGGTGACGGTCGTGCCCACGTCGCCGGCGGCGGCGCAGATCTCGCGGGCGTTGCTCTCCGCCTTCGCCTCGTCGAAGGCCTGGCCGAGGGCGCTGAGCTTGAGACTGACCTCGGCCCGGCCGTTGCTGGTCAGACCCGCCTGGTCGAGCGCTTTCAACAGCTCGAGATAGGCCTCCTTAGTGGCGGTGGCCTGATGCTCGTTGAGGGTGTCCTCCCCCAGATGATCGAGTGTGATCGCCAGACCCTGCCCGGCGAGCTTCTCGGTGACTTCCAGCGCCTCGTGGGTGCCGGTGCCCGCCACGAACCGCTTCACCACGTCGCGGCTGATCGGGGCGCTCTCCACAAGCCGCGCTACACGGGGTGACCGGGCGGCGGCGAGGATCACGGTACGCAACATGAATGCAGCCTATCGGCTGGGCAAGCGCGAAAGCGGGCAGCGTGGCACACCAGAAACGCGTAGAGTGCACTACCTTTGTCGGGTGGACTTCGATGCGTACGCCCGCATGGCCGTTGATCTTGTCAACGCGCCGCTGGACGACCTCAACAGCCTCAAGGCGCTCTTTCCCGATCCAGACTGGATGTGTGAGGACGGGACAGAGCGCGACCTGCAAAACTTCCGGCGGGCGCAGCGCCGTCTGCGCGACGTCTTCGAGCACGGCTCGGCGGGGCGCGAGCACAAGGCGGTCGACGAGCTGAATGCTCTGCTGGAGACTCACCCGGTACATCCCCGCATCTCAGGTCATCAATCGGGCAACTGGCACATCCACGTCACCAGCCGCGGATCCATGGTCAGCGCGGAGTACCTGGCCGGCGCCGTTTGGGGACTTTCGGTCTGGCTCTGCGAGTATGGCAGCGCCCGCTTCGGCGTCTGCGCCGACGAGCGTTGCGGCAACGTCTATCTCGACACGTCATCCAACAACTGCCGCCGGTTCTGCTCGGAGCGCTGCGCGACACGTTCGCATGTGGCCGCTCACCGGGCGCGGAAGAAGGCGGCCGTCGAAGACACGGCCACCAATCTCGCCCCCGTCGGTTAACGCCGGGCGGCCGTAGCCATCGATAGATGAGTGCGGGTGAAGTCGAGGGCCTCTGCCAGGGCCTCCACCCGCACCGCACGGCTGCGCGCGCGGCGCGTAGCGACCTCCAGCGCCACCGAGCCGTCAAAGCCCCGATCCGCCAGGGATCGCAGCAGCTCGGCGCAGGGCTGGCCGCCCCGGCCCGGCACGAGGTGTTCGTCGCGGCCCTCGCCGGTGCCGTCGCCGAGGTGGAGGTGGGCCAAGCCCGGACCCATGCGATCGGCCATGTCCAGGGCATTGATGCGCGACGCCGCGCAGTGCGAGACGTCGAGGGTGTAGGCGGGGTAGCCGGCCTCGGTCGGGTCCCAGCCGGGTGAATAGGGGACGAACGTGCGGCGGGCCATGCGGACCGGGTACATGTTCTCCACAGCGATCTTGATGCCGGGGTGGCGTGACATGAGCTTGTCGACGAAGTCGGCAAACGACCGGGCATAATCCCGCTGCCAGGTGAAGGGTGGGTGGACGACGACGGTCGTGGCGCCCAGCTCCTCGGCGAGCACCACCGCGCGGCGGAGGCGATCATTGGGGTCGTTGCTCCACACCCGCTGGGTGACGAGCAGGCACGGCGCGTGCACCGACAGCACGGGGACGCCGTAATGCCTGACCAGACCCTTGAGCGCGCTCGCATCCTGACTGACCGCGTCGGTCCAGACCATCACCTCCATGCCGTCGTAGCCAAGCGTCGCGGCCATCTCAAAAGAGGCCGCCGTGGGCTCCGGAAAAACGGACGAGCTGGACAACAAGACGGGTACAGACACAGCCTCAGCCTATGCCTGCCCGCCGACCCGCGCCCCATCAGCGCGGCCGAGCCCGCGTCCGGCTTCACGGCTGGCTCTGATGGTGGCGATCGTGACGACCGCGCAGCCGAACGCGGCGAGCGCCACCTCGGCCGGGCGTTCGACGATGTGGCGCGGGAGGTAGCGGACCGGGACGGCCACGGCGCCCACGAAGGCGCCGACCAGGCCCAGATAGGAACCGGTCACGAAATGGCGGTGGACGCGGACCCGGCCGGTCATCGCGGCCCACAGCGCGATCGTGAGGGTGACGAACGTGAAGGCCGACAGGCCGTGGATCCAGCTGAACCGGCCGGGGCGCAGCTCCCGGATGAAGAAGGAGCTGATGATCGTCGCATACATGGCGGCGACCCACACTCGACCGACGACCCGGTGCGACCGGTCACCCTTGCGCCTCCGCAGCAGGTTGTATGCCCCCAGCGTCAGGGCGATCGTCGCGACGGCGGCGTGCGCGGGTATCACCCAATCTATAACACTGTTATTGACCATAACACTGTTATAGTCTCGGGCTATGGTGCGCGTCAAGGCCGAACCCGGCGGCTTGGAGCTGATGGCCCGGCTGGTCGACGAAGGCGCCAGGCTGCTAGTGGAGGAGGGGCCGGGCGGCATCTCGCTGCGCAAGGTGGCGGCGGCGGCCGGGGTATCCACGATGCCCGTCTATACCTTATTCGGCGACAAGCGCGGGCTGCTGCTGGCCATGCACCGCGAGGGATTCCAGCGCCTGGGCGCGGCCTTGCGGGACGTGCCCGAGTCGGACAATCCTTTGCAGCACTTGGGTTTGCTGGGGATCGCCTATCGGGAGGCGGCGTTGCGCAGCCCCAACCTCTATGGCCTGATGTTCGGCCACGAGGTGGCCTCCGTGCAGCCGGACGAACGGGGCCGGTCCGCTGCCGATGCGGCCTATCGCCCGCTGGTCGAGGCGGTCATCCGGTGCCAGGACGCGGGGATACTCGTCGCCGCTGACCCGGAGCGGATCGCACTGCATCTGTGGGCGGTGGCGCACGGCATGGTCAGCCTGGAGCTCAACGGCAAGCTGCCACAGCTCGGGTCCATGGAGGACCTTTACCTCCAGGCGCTGAACCACGCCGCCGCGCCGTTTGTGTTGGTAGACAAGACTTAGCGCTGCCGCGCGGTGACCCGGACCCCCCGTTCTCAGCCCGGGTCACCTGTCGCGGAACGCTCCCGCCGCGGCGTGCGGCGAGGATATTTTCATAAGTTGGGTGGCTCGCGCGGCGCGGCATCAGTTCGATGGACTTGCGGCCCCGCTTGATCCGCACCATGTCGCTCAGGATGAAGATGTAAAGGCGTTGCCGCGCCGTCTGCGTCATCGCCACCACCGATGATCGCCTCGAGGTCACGACTCACGGCGGCGATCACGCTCGCGGCCGCCGGGGAGCTCGCGCTCAGACGCGCAAGCTCGGCATCGAGCAACCGCAGGCCACCGACACGCTCGCGCTCGGCCTGCGCGAAAGCTCTTGCCGCAAGGGCACGGGCGTGCCCGGCCGCGGCGGCTTCGCCGGCCTCCGAACGCGACAGACCCCAACCGGCGGCCAGCTCGCCGATGGCTGTGGCGGGATCGACCCACCGGGCGCGGTCGACCCAATAGAGCCGATCGGCGCGGCTGAATCGCGCCAAATAGGCACGCAGTTGGCCAAGCTGTGGCCGTCGCCTCCGGACGATGAGCCGCACCGCGGTGACGGCCACCGCCTCCGAACACCCCGTCTCGGCCATGGCCAGACGGACGAAATCGTGCCCGCCAGCGGGCACCACACCCCCACGAGTCTGAGGGATCGACTTGCGAGGGCCGGCGGGCTTGTGCGCCCACCGGTCCTCCTCCACCAGCGCCTCGATCACGGGCTCAGATTAGAACTGGGGTACGACATTTACGGGTGGGACTGCGGCAACACCGTCGAGCGCGTAGGCTGCCGCCCCATGACCGATATGAGTGGGCGTGATTATCCGCAACATCAGCAACACGGATATCCGCCCCCACCGAATCAGGGACGTCCGAGCCACGGATATCCCGACCAGGGCTACCCAAACCAGGGCTATCCCGAGCAGCAGCCGTGGGCGGATCCGCAACAGCAGCAACAACAACAACAACCGCCGCAGCAACAGCACTACGGCTACGCACCGCCGCAACAGCAACAGCCGGGCTACCAATACCAGACCCAGCAACAGGCGTACCCCCAGCAGGCCTACCCCCAGCAGGCCTACCCCCAACAGCAATACGCCCAGCAGGACTACGCGCAACAGCAGCTGCCGGCGTACCAGCCGGGAGCCAACCCCACCAACGAGTTGCAGTGCCGGTACTGCGGAAGCTATCCGGCGAAGGAAGCCACCATCCGCGGCCACCGCGGCATCATCGTCGTGATGCAGTTCCTGAGCCAGAAGGGGCCGTTCTGCCGTGACTGCGGCATCGCCACCTTCCGCAGCATGACCAGCAGGACGCTGGTCCAGGGCTGGTGGGGTTACGCCTCATTCATCATCACGCCGATCACGCTGTTGATAAACCTGTTCCAGCGCTTGAAGTTCAAGGACATGCCCGCGCCGCGTCCGGCGCCCGACGGCAACTCGGTCGCTCCTATGCCTTTGGGGAATCCGGTTCTCTTGCGACCCACGGCGCTGGGCTTGCTGGTACCCCTTATGGTCTTTGGTTTTCTGGGATATGTCATCTTCTCCGGGGCGGGCGGCGCGAAAGGCTATGTGGGGCAATGCATCAAGGTCTCCGGCAACGAGAACGTCGACTTCGTGTCATGCGACAAGCCCAATGATGGCCAGGTGATTTCCGTTGTGGACAGCGCGGACAAGTGCTCGGACGAGGCGACCGGCGTGGTCGAGCAGTACTCGGAGTCCCGCACCGGGCGTAAGACCACGCTCAACATCCTGTGCGTCAAGTAGAAGTCAGGTCAGAGCGTCCAAACGCGACAGGATCACGCCCTCACGCAAGGCCCACGGACATATGCGGAGTTCGTCGACGCCGAGCCTGCGCATCGCGCGCTCGGCGACGACGGCCCCGGCGATGAGTTGGTGCGCGCGGCTGACGCTGACGCCGTCGAGCTCCGCCAGCGACGCCGACGGCATGCGCTGGATGAAGCCGCGCACCTGGTGAAGGCCGGTGCGGGTCAGGGCGCGCGGCGCCCACAGGCCATGGCCGCTAGGAGCCGCCCCGGAAAGTCGCGCCAGCGAGCGGAATGCCTTGGAGGTGGCGGCGGCGAGGTCGAAGTTGAGGTTGCCCACGTCCAGTACCTCGTCGACGTGCGCCTCGAGAGCGTCCACTTCGGACGGTGAGGGCGGGTCGCTGGTGAACCAGTCCCGGGTCAGCCGCCCGGCGCCCAGCGGGAACGACAGCGCCAGCGATGGGTCCTCGTCTATCCCTTCGGCGATTTCCAGCGAGCCGCCGCCGATGTCGAGCACCAGCAGCCGCCCGGCGGACCAGCCGAACCAGCGGCGCACCGCCAGGAAGGTCATCCGCGCCTCGTCCTCGCCGGAGAGCACCCGCAGGTCGACGCCGGCCTCGTCGCGCACCCGGCGCAGCACCTTGCCCGCGTTTTCAGCGCTTCGCACGGCCGAGGTGGCGAAGGCCATCAGCTCGTCGACCTCCAACTCGTGCGCGGCCTTGCGCGCCGAGGCGCACGCCTTGACCAGAGCATCGGCCCCTCTCTCGGTTAGGGAACCGTTGGACCCCAATTGTTCGGCCAAACGCAGCCTTTCCTTCTGGCTGTGCGCGGGCCAGGGATGGGCGCCGTGGTAGGCGTCCACGACAAGCAGGTGAACTGTGTTGGAACCGACGTCTAGCACACCCAGCCGCATGCGCCTACGGTAATGCCCGTATGCGACGCCGTAGGCTGGGCTCGTGAAAGAGGTACCGCTGGGATTCCCCCGTGAGTGGATTGAGTTCACCGATCCGGCCGATGCCGAGCACATCATCCGGGCCGACTTGACCTGGCTGCTGTCCCGCTGGAGTTGTATCTACGGCGCAGGCTGCAAGGGCATCACCGGCCAGCCGGTAGAGGGCTGCTGTTCGCATGGTGCCTTCTTCACCGACAAGGATGACGAAAAGCGTGTCAAGAAGGCGGTGAAGAAGCTCGACCCGACCACGTGGCAACGCCACGTCAAGGGCTTCAAGAACTGGACGGAGCTTGACGAGCTTGACGACAAGCCGGCCCGCCGCACCGCCACCCGGCCCGGCGGCCCGTGCGTCTTCCAGAACGACCTCGACTTCCCGGGAGGCGGCGGCTGCGCCCTGCACGGGCAGGCGCTGCGCGATGGCGTCCACCCGTTGGAGTACAAGCCCGATGTCTGCTGGCAGCTGCCGATCCGCCGGACGCAGGAGTGGGTCACGCGGCCGGACGAGACCAAGGTGCTCGTCTCCGGCATCACCGAGTTCGACCGCCGGGCCTGGGGCTCAGGCGGGCACGAGCTGCACTGGTGGTGCACCTCCTCTCCGGAGGCGTATGTCAACGCGGACCCGGTCTACATCAGCTACGGCCCCGAGCTGAAAGCCTTGCTGGGTGAGCTGGCCTATGCCGAACTGGCGCGTTTGTGCAAGGAGCGGGAGGCCAAGGGGCTCGTCGCTCGGCATCCGGCCAGCAAATAGCACTCAACCTCGGGCCCGGGCCCGGCGTCATAGGGGTTGAGGAGGCACAAAGGTGACCGATGACGGTTTTCGCCAGTTCGTCGAGGCGCGATACGGAGAGTTGCTTCGTACCGCATTTCTTCTGACCGGGACCCAGCACGCCGCCGAGGATCTTTTGCAGACTTCGCTGCTCAAGCTGATGGCCAAGTGGAAAGATCTCGACGAGCCGATGGCATACCTGTACCGGATCATGGTCAATCAGCGCACGAGCGTCTGGCGCCAGATCGGGTCACGGGAGTTGCTCACCGACGTCCTGCCCGCGCGATCGACCCCCGACTCCACCGAGCTCGTCGCCCAGCGCGACGAGCTTCTGTCCGCATTGGACAGACTGCCGGCCAAGACGCGCTCGGTTCTCGTCCTGCGCTACTGGCTCGACGTTTCGGAAGCCGACACCGCCGAGATCCTTGGCTGCTCCGTGGGTTCGGTGAAGAGCCAGGCCTCGCGCGGCCTGGCCCGCCTGCGCGACGTCCTGCGCCCCCGCACCCAGCACGAGCTGACCCCCAAGGGGGTGCTGGCATGAGTGCTGATGAGCTTCGCGCGCGCTTCTCGCAACTGGCCGAGGCGGTGGTACCGATGGAGGACCCGCACGGGCGCCTGATGGCGCGCCGCCGCAAGTTTGTCCGGGCCCGCATCGCCTCCTTCGTCACGCTCACCGCCGCGGTGGTCGCCGGTGGCGTTGCCGCGCCGACGACCCTTCTCGGCGTCGCCTCCGGGCCGGGTTTCGAGCCCGACACCGCCGTCACCACACCCGCGCTAACCCGCGAGGAGTACGTGGACCGGCTCATCAAGGCTCCCATCCGCGGCAATCTCAGCGGCGACCACGACATGATCGCCACGGTGCAGAAGGCGTTCACCGAGTTCGAGCCGAACATCAAGGGCGCCAAGGACCCGAGGCTGGTCTTCCTGAACCGCACCGACCAGATGCTCCAGGCGGTAGTGATCTACGAGGGCGGGGGTCAGCCGATCGCGGTGGCGAGCGGCTCCAACCTCAAGGGCTCGGTGAAGGACCTCGTCTCCGATCCGGTCGGCTACTACGCACCGGTCACCCCCTTCCTCGTCCTGCGGGCCTCCGACCCGTCCGGCAAAGCAACGTCCGTTGTTGGTCTGGCCCCGCCGGGTTGTGCGATCGAACGCTCCGCCAAGGGCCGCTTCACCTCGGACGGGAGCTGGACCCGCACCTATGAACCGGAGCCGACCGGCGACTACGTGGTCCGCGGCGGCCGGACCATCAACGAGCTGTGGCGGGTGAGCTGCGATGGCAGAGTCCGCGAGGTCCGCATCGCCGATGACTACCTCGACAGCGCCGGCACCGAGGGGGACGCGGCGGTGATGTACGAACGCGTGGTTCGCTTCGGCGGGGTGACGCCAGGCCGAGGCATGGTGCAGTGGCGGGGAAACCTGCCCGGGTTCAAGTCCGAGGCGATGCTTGTCTCGCCCTATCCGCAGCCGGGCCCGGCGATGCTGGCGATCGGCCCGTTCCCCAAGGCGATCCTCGCGACGGATATCCGGGAGAGAGGCACGATGCCGACCGCGACCGGGCGGGGCGAGGAGTGGTCGATGGTCGCCCTCGGTGTGGCGGGCGAGGGCCTCACGGTGGTCAGGGTGCCCGAGCCCTTCGGCGACCGCACGGTCCTCAGCGACGAGGTGCTCGTCTACAGCGACTTCGGTGCGGCCGCCGTCGAGGCGGTCGACCCCAAGCAACGCGTGGTCGCCAGCGCGCCATTGCACGAGGGCGTGGCGATCCTGAGCTTCGATCCCGGGCTGGTCTACTCGGTCCGGGCGGTCACCGCCAAAGGCACTCCGACGTTCAGCGTTCGCTTCGCCGAGCTGGCCAACGGCTCGCGCGTGCTCGGGGACCAACTTTTCAAGGACTGGTGAGGGCCACGACAACCGGGATCTGACCCAGGGCGTCTTACATGCGGTGGCTGGGCGACGGCTCACCCAGCCACCGACCTATGGGGCTTCAAGCAGATGCCGCTTGGCCGCCGCGAACTCGTCCTCGGTGATAGAGCCCTCACCACGCAACCGCGCCAGCCGCCCCACCAACCCGTGTGTACCGCCGAAGCCACGCCTCGGCCTTGGAGTCCATAGCCTGTCAGGGTAGAACTACGGTTCAAACTTGTAGCCCAGCCCGCGAACGGTCACGAGGTAACGGGGCGTCGACGGCTCGGGCTCAATCTTCGACCGCAGCCTTTTCACATGCACGTCAAGGGTTTTGGTGTCGCCGACGTAGTCCGCTCCCCACACCCGGTCGATGAGCTGGCCGCGGGTCAGCACCCGTCCGGCGTTGCGCAGCAATAACTCCAGCAGCTCGAACTCCTTGAGCGGCAATTGAACCGCAGAACCGTCCACGGTCACTACATGACGCTCCACATCCATGCGCACCGGCCCGGCCGACAACGTCGCACCGGCATGCTCGACCACCTCGGAGCTCTGCCGCCGCAGCACCGCCCGGATGCGGGCGACCAATTCCCTTGGTGAGTAAGGCTTTGTCACGTAGTCATCGGCGCCGATCTCGAGCCCCACCACCTTGTCGATCTCGCTGTCGCGCGCCGTCACCATGATGATCGGGACGTTGGAGCGCTGCCGCAGCTGGCGGCAGACCTCGGTGCCGGGCATCTCGGGCAGCATCAGGTCGAGGAGCACGATGTCCGCGCCGGTGCGGTCGAACTCGGTCAGCGCCGCCGTCCCGGTCGCCGCCAGGGAGACCTCGAACCCCTCCTTGCGCAGCATGTAGGAGAGCACATCCGAGAACGACTCCTCGTCCTCGACAACCAACACGCGGGACATCAGCGACCGATCCCTTCCTGGTCTGTTACTGCGTCGATCTCAATGGAAGCCGGTAGCGGCAGCATCGCCTCCGGCGGTCTCGCGGGCAGCCGCAAGGTGAACGTCGAGCCACCACCCAGCCTGCTGCGCACATCGACGCGGCCACCGTGGTTGGTGGCTATGTGTTTGACGATGGCAAGCCCCAGTCCCGTGCCACCGGTGGCACGCGACCTGGCCTGATCCGCACGGTAGAAACGTTCGAATACTCGGTCAAGGTCTTTGGGGGCGATGCCTATTCCCTGATCCGAGACGCTGATGTCGACCCGGTCGCCATCTTGCAGGGCACTGATTATCACCGCCGAGCCCTCAGGCGAATAAGCGACCGCGTTCTCGACAAGATTTCCCACTGCGGTGGCGAATTGCTTATCACTTCCAAAGATTTTCAATCCTCTGGTACCCACGACCACGAGCTCGATCTTCTTTGCCGTGGCCGCCGTCCGGGTCCGGTCCAGCGCATCCGCGATCACCCAGTCGACCGACACGGGCTCCGGGTCGGGCAGCCGTTCCGCGCCTTGCAACCGGGAAAGCTCCATCAGCTCGGTCACGAGCTGGCCGAGCCGCGCACTCTCGCGCTGGATCCGCTCGGCGAAGCGGCGGCTGGCCGCCACATCGGTCGCCGGGTCGGCGCCCGGGGCCTCCGGATCCGTCGCGTCGAGCAGGCCTTCGGCCAGCAGTTGCAGCGCGCCGATCGGGGTTTTGAGCTCGTGGCTCACGTTGGCGACGAAGTCGCGGCGCACCCGCTCGAGCCGGTGCGACTCGGTGACGTCCGCGGCCTCGGTGCAGATCATCCCGCCGCCGATCGCGACCGCGCGCAGGGCGACGCCCAGCGGCTCGCCGCCGCTGCCGCGCGGCAGGTCCATCTCGACCTCGCGCCGGATCCCGGTGTGGCGCACCTGCCCGGCGAGCGTGCGCAGGATGGGGTGAGCGATCACGGTGCCGGGGCTGCCCCCGGCGCGCAGCAGACCCATGGCGCGGGCCGCCGGGTTGGCAAGCATCACCGTGTCGGAGGCATCGAGCAACACCACTCCGACCCGGAGCGAGTCGAGGCTCTTGCGCCCCAGGCCGACGTAGGGGTCGAACGGCGTGCCATCAGGCGCCGTGACCTCGTTTCGCCTGCTCCATCTCACGACTGCGATCGTAGGCCAGATAATTCATCTGGCGTTTCGTCCGAAACCTCGCAAAATCCACCAAAAGTGATCGCCACCCTCAGATGTTCACCTTGACGCCTGGATTCGTTCACCCTCCTGGCCCTAGGGTGCTTAGATGCGCGAAGAGTTCCGTGCCGACCTTTACGAGGTGGGACGCCTGCTGGTCTCGATGGCCGAAGCGGTCCGCACCGCAATGAGTGCCGCCACCACAGCGTTGCTGAGCGCCGACAAGGACGGCGCTGAGCGGGTTGTCGCGCGGGACACCGAGGTCAATGAGATTTTCCACTCCGTCGAAGAGAAGGCTCTTCGCATACTGGCGCAGCAGGCGCCGGTCGCCTCCGACCTGCGCATGGTGATCACCGCGCTGCACATCGGCACCGACCTCGAACGCATGGGCGACCTCGCCGAGCACGTGGCCAAGTCGGCCCTGCGCCGCTACCCTGGCCACGCGGTCCCCTCGGAGCTGGCCGGCATCGTAGGCCAGATGGCCAACGTCGCCGACCGCATGGCCGGCAAGATCACGCTGGTGCTGGCCGGCCGCGACGTGGAGCGCGCCGCCGAGCTGGAGCGCGACGACGACGCCATGGACGACCTCGAGAAGCAGCTCTATACCAAGATTCTGAACCCGTCATGGTCGCATGGCGTGGAGGCCGCCGTTGACGCCGCCCTGCTGGGCCGGTTCTACGAGCGCTATGCCGACCACGCCGTCAACGCCGGCCGCCACGTCATCTACCTCGTGACGGGCGAGTCCTAGGCAAGCTTGCCCGGTCGCCGAGCGCTCGCGACGCTCGCCCTGGAGCACGCAAGATCGAAGTAGCATTTTCCCCAAAATGCTGGATCAAACGATCATGACCTTGCCGCCGATGACAGCCTGCCGTTTACTTGGTGGCTCCCGCGGTGAGGCCGGCCTGGATCTGGCGCTGCATCAACGCATAGATGATGATCATCGGCAGGATGGCGATGGTGATCGCCGCGAACAGGGCCTCCCAGTCGGATTTGAACCCGGCGGCCGTCGAGATGGAGGCGATGCCCTGGGTCAGCACCCAACTGGACTCCGTGTCCTCGCCGCCCGGGATGAGGTAGAGCGGCAGGAGGTATTGGGCCCACTGGCCGATGAGGTTGAAGATGCCCACGGAGATGAGGCCGGGTTTGGCCATAGGCAGCATGACCCGGAAGAACAGCTTGTAGTGCCCCGCGCCATCGATCAGCGCCGCCTCGGCCACCGACCCGGGCAGGGTCTTGAAGAAGGCCGACAGGAAGAAGATGGTGAACGGCAACGACCACGCGATATAGGCGAGGATCAGACCGGTGTGCGTACCGAGAAGCCCGGTGTCCGAACCGATCAGCGCGCCCCACGCCTGGAAGAGCGGGAAGTCGCGCAGCACGAAGAACAGCGGCACGAGGGCCAGAAAGATGGGAAAGGCGAGTCCCGATACGAACAGGAAGTAGATCGCCCGGTTGCCCACGAACCTATACCTGGCAAGGACATAGGCGGCCATGGAGCCCAGCAGCATGGTGCCGAAGGTGGAGATCGCCACGACCTTGACGCTGTTGAGCATGTACCGGCCGATGTGGGCGGTGTTCCAGGCGCGAACCCAG
>Ga0075418_10001343_pt1 | contig 27794 bp, 25 predicted proteins | sample SoiMetdeltSBSDD2_FD_81776 | JGI IMG/M metagenome (GOLD analysis project Ga0075418, IMG submission 81776) | Bulk soil microbial communities from a Populus tree surrounding site in Tennessee, USA - Soil MetaG P. deltoides SBSDD2 | ecosystem: Environmental > Terrestrial > Soil > Tree plantation...
AGCGCTGCGCCTGGCCGGCCGCCACGACATCGCCGAAGCCACCCGCTGGGCCAACCGCAACATGCAAAGAGCATTCGCGATCCTCGCAATCACCACATGATCCACGATCTTAAAACGACCGTGGCTCCCGGAGCGTCACACGATCGTAAGTCGCATCGGTAATCGGCCTATTGGGATCCGTCAGGAAACGTCCGTCGAGCCCTCTTGGCGTACCACCAGACGCGCATTTGCAAGTAAGAGAATGCGTCGGATCGGCGCCATCGCAGTTGTGTACGAGGACCGGGGTGCCCCCAGCGAGCACGTAGTAGGTGTGGGTGTTGTCGACGGTGAGGTCGCGCATGTGCTTGAAGCCGAAGACTTTGCGGACCGCGACGACCTGGTGGCTTGTCCGTCGGGGCCGATCAGAGTGGACTGGCCCGGGTTAAGGTCGGCGGCGTTGACCCACTGGTTTGTGGCTGCGTCCCAGAATGGGTGGTGGACGGTGGTATGCAGGGTGGTCGTGGGTCCGCGGGTGCTGCGGTCGCCGTCACCCTCACCGGAGTGCGCCGGACGTACCTCGACGTCGACGAGGTCGTGCCGTCGCGGTGAGAACTCGCCACACGTCGCCCAAGGTGTGCAGAGATGTCCCCACAACGCGACACAACCCCCAGGCCGCGGCGCGGCCCCCGGGGAACAGGCGTGCCGTCGCGGTGAGAACTCGCCACACGTCGCCCAAGGTGTGCAGAGATGTCCCCACAACGCAACACAACCCCCAGGCCGCGGCGCGGCCCCCCGGGGAACAGGCGACGATGGTCCACATTGGACATTAGCTGAACAAAGCAACTAAAGCAATTGCGCTGTGCGACCGCACGCCGCGCGATATCGTCGCCGCGTGACGAATATGGATGCGTTGTTCGCCGCGGTGGCCAAAGCCTCTCCCCGGCCAAAACCCGCAGTGCGCATGTTCGAGCGCCCGGCACCGGCCGGCAATGTCGTGGCGGTGTGCAGTGGCAAGGGCGGCGTGGGCAAGTCGACCGTCGCCCTGAACCTCGCGGCTTCGCTGGCCGGCGAAGGGCTTGGCGTGGGCCTGCTCGACGCGGACGTCTACGGCCCGGACATCCCGCTCATGGTCGGTTTGAAGCGCACCAAACCGGCGACGAGCTGGCAGCTCGCCCGGGCCGGCGGCCTCGGCCACACCCCGCTGGAACCGGTTGAGGCACATGGGGTCCAGCTCATGTCCAGCGGGTTCATCATCTCCGAGGATCAGGCGCTGACCTGGAACGCCGAGCTGATCGGCCTGCTGCTCAACCAGCTCATCTGGTCGACCCTCTGGGGCCGGCTGGACTACTTGATCATTGACCTGCCGCCCGGGACCTCCGACGTCGTGCAGGACATCTTCCGCGTGCTCCCCGACGCCATGGCCGCGATCGTGGTGACCCCGCAGGATGTCGCGCATCTGGACAATCGCCGCGTCGTCGGCGCCTTGCGAAGAAGCGGCATCCGGCTACTCGGCGGGATCGAGAACATGAACGGCCTGCGCTGCCCGAGCTGCGACGCGCACATCGACCTCTTTCCGCCCACCGCGCCCGAGCGGTCCATCTGGGCCGGCGGCCTGCCGTTGCTGGGCAGCGTGCCGTGGTCGGCCACGCTGGGGCCGCCGATCGCCGAACCGGTGGTGCTGACGGCCCCGGAGTCGGACCGTGGCAACGCTTTGCGCGAGGTCGCCCGCAACCTGCGCGCCGCGGTCGAGGATCAGTAGGTCTCCACGAGCGAGCGGGTGAGGTACACCAGGGTTATAAACCCCTGGAACAGCTCAAGCGGCTCGTCGCCGGTGAGGGCGACGGTGACCGGGTCGATCCGGCTCACGCCGCGAATCCAGGTCGCCTGCTCGGCCATGTCCGGCGAGGTGAAGCGCACCTCGATGGTGGCGGGCAGCGGGATCTCCGGTGGCGGCGGCGGTTCGGACAGGGCCGCCCGCACACCCACACGGATCAGCTCGCGCGCCTTATGCGGGTGCTCGTTGAGCGCGGCGTACCGGCTGACCGACTCCTTGACCCGCACGTGCTTGATGCCGGGGCAGAACGGCGCGGCCTCCGGGCCCACGTACTGGTCGCCGGTGATCACCGCGACCGGTACCCGGAAGTGTTGCGCCACAAGCGCGTTCAGGCCCGCCTCGCCGGTCGTCGTACCGTTGAGGCGCACATCGGCGATGGCGCGCGGGTTGTAGGTGTGCGAGAGCACGCCCGGCGTGGCGATCGCGGCGTGGTAGCCGAGGAAGACCGCGGCCTGGAACGTCTCGTCGAGACCCTCCATCATGTACCGCGGCTTGAACCGCCCGGACAGGTAGGACGCGTCGCCGCCGATCCGCTCCGGCGGCAGGTTGCGCATGAAGGAGTGGGCGTCGTTGACCAGAATCTCGCTCGCGCCGGCCACCAACGCCCCCTCGATCGCCGCGTTGACCTCGCCGACGAGCAGGTCCCGGCCCAACGCGTAATCCTCGCCGGTGGCCAGGCACTGCGCCCAGTCGACGATTCCGGCGACGCCCTCCATGTCCACCGATATAAAGACCTTCATCTGGTACCCCTCGGAGCTTGAAAAATCGACACACTTGCACTCGTACATCAATGGCCGGTATCTTCAGGGAAACCGTTCATGCGCGAACTTGTGCCGGGCGAGCAGTTCACGCCACCCTACTGGGAGGGCAGCTGCAATGCTCGACCGACGTGACTTCCTTAAGGCTGCCGGCACAACCGCCGCCGGGTCAGCCATCGCCACCACCGGATTCGCCTCGCCGGCCTTCGCCGATCCCACCATCGCGGCGGAGCCGCCGCAGACGGCGTTTCTGGACAACAACCCGCGCTGGGTCGTCAAACCGTTCCCGCTGCATCGCGTGTCCCTGGCCAGCGGCACCATCTTCGCCGAGAAGCGCGCCCGGGTCCTCAACTACGCCAGCGCCTACAGCGTAGACCGGATCCTGCACAACTTCCGGGTGACGGCGGGACTGCCAAGCAGCTCCTCGCCGCCCGGTGGTTGGGACGACGCCACCGGCAACCTGCGCGGGCACTTCAGCGGCCACCTGCTGACCATGCTCACCCAGGCCTACGCCAGCACGGGCTCGACCGTGTTCCTGGACAAGGTGAACCAGGTGGTGGCCGGGCTGGCCGCCTGCCAGCAGGCGATGGCCGGCCGGTTCAGCCACCCGGGCTTCCTGGCCGCGTACCCGGAAACCCAGTTCATCCAGCTGGAGTCGTTCGCCACCTACCCGACGATCTGGGCGCCGTACTACACCTGCCACAAGATCATGCGAGGTCTGCTCGACGCCTACCTGTTGGCGGGCAACACCCAGGCGCTCAGCGTGGTGACCAAGATGGGCGACTGGGTGTTCAGCCGGCTCTCGCGGCTGTCGCGCACGACGCTCAACCGGATGTGGGCCATCTACATCGCCGGTGAGAACGGCGCGATGAACGAGATAATGGCCGACCTGTTCGCCTTGACCGGCAACCAGAACTACCTGACGGCATCGATGTTCTTCGACAATCGCCAGTCGCTTTTCGGTGCCTGCCTTGCCAACCAGGACACCCTCACCCGCCTGCACGCCAACACCCATGTGCCGCAGTTCCTCGGGTACCTGCGGGTGTTCGACCAGAACGGGATCGCCGACTACCGCACCGTGACCGAGAACTTCTTCCGCATGGTGGTGCCCAACCGGATGTTCGCCCACGGCGGCACCAGCGGCACCTGGCCGACCTCGGGCAGCGTGTCGGGCAACACCAACCCGGAGCTGTTCCAGCCGCGCGGAATGATCGCCGGTGCGATCGGCGGCAACGGCGCCGAGACGTGCACCACCTACAACCTGCTGCGGGTCGCCCGCAACCTGTTCTTCCACGACACGAACCCGTCCTACATGGACTACTACGAGCGCGGGCTGGTCAACCACATCCTCGGCTCGCGCCGCGACGCCGACAGCACCACCAGCCCCAGCGTCACCTACTTCTTCCCGCTGGCACTGGGCAGCATACGCTCGTTCGGCAACACCGGAACCTGTTGTGGTGGCACGGGTTTGGAGAACCACACCAAGTACCAGGAGACCATCTACATGCGGGCGCCGGACCACTCGGCGCTGTGGGTCAACCTGTACATCGGATCGACGCTGCAGTGGACGGAGAAGGGCATCACGGTCACCCAGACCACCGACTTCCCGCGCGCGCAGGAGAGCACGCTGACCATCTCCGGCAACGCAACCTTCGCCCTGCGCCTGCGGATTCCCCAGTGGGCGGACGGGTTCCGGCTGTTCATCAACGGCGTGGAGCAGACCGGCACCAAGACACCCGGCACCTACCTGCAGGTGAGCCGGTCCTGGGTCAGCGGCGACACCGTGCGCGTCATGTTCCCGTTCAAGACCCGGTCGGAGTCCACATTGGACCAGCCGACGACGCAGTCCCTGCGGCACGGCCCGCTCATCCTCGGCGCGATCAGCACGGCGACGACCCTGCGCAACTTCTCGCTGTACGCGAACGCCAAATTGGACGGCCGGCTGGCGCTGGCGCCGGTGGTGGGATCCACCAACCAGTTCACCAGCAACGGGTTGCGGCTGCGGCCGGTCTACCTCGGCGACACCCAGGCGCACCACCTGTACGTGCGCCGGAGCGAGCCCACCATCGTCTTCGGCACCCGCAGCTCCGGTGTGCCCAACCGGTTCTCCGGCACGCAAAGCTTCCTTGACGCCGTGTGGGCCGCGGCCCCGTTCGCAAGCCACACCGCGTTCATGACTCAGGTCCAGTCGGTGTCCACCACCTGGCGCAGCCGTGGCCTGCTCAGCGCATCCGAGCAGACGTCGGTGATCAACGCCGCCCAGGCGGCCGAGCCCGACCTGCGCCCGTAACCCGTACTCGAGATGGAGTTCACCATGCGCAAACGTTTGATGTGCGTTCTGGCGGCATCGCTGGTTTTGGCGGGCGCGGGCCCGGCTTGGGCGGGTGCCGTCCCGGAGGGGACCGCCACGGTGCCGGTAGTCGCGCCCGACTCGCCCAACCTCGCCGGCCTCGGGCAGCTCGGGTTGACGATTCTCAGCACCGCCAAGGTTGATGCCACACAGATCGATCCGGGTAGCGTCACTCTGAAAGGCGGCGGCATTGGCATCGCCCGATGGATTGGCGGGCAGCCGCTGACCGTCGTGACCGACGCCAACTCGGATGGCCGGGCCGATCTGAGGCTGTTCTTCGACAAGCAGGCCATGCGCGACGCCGGGGTGCTGAGCGCGGCCACCACCGAGCTGAGCGTCTCGGGTCTGTTGCCGGACGGCCGGACCATCACCGGTTCGGACAAGGTGACCCCGAACGTCGTGCTGGAAATCAAATTCCAGGAAAATTTGGGGGTACGCGCGAACAACCTGAGCGCGGTCCAGGGCTTGCTGCGGCGGCACGACGCCGTCCAGCTCGACCCGCTGCTGCCGGAGCAGACGCTGGCGGCCATTTCCGGCGCCGCCGTTGCCGGGGCTCCGGACATGGCGTCGTGGTACCACCTCACGCTGCCCGCGAAAGCCAACGTGGACAAGGTACTGGCCGATCTGACCGCCTCGCCCGAGGTGGCCTATGCCTACCCGGCCCCGGAGGCGGCACCGCCACCCGCAACCCCTGACTTCACGTCGATGCAGGGCTACTTCCGCCCGGCCGCGCAAGGCATCGACGCCGACTTCTCCCGCCGCGACAGCCGCGCCCGCGGCACCGGGATGCGCGTCGTGGACCTGGAGTACAACTGGAATCCCTTCCACGAGGACATCGGGTTGACCTGGGCCAGCGATCTGGGCGGCACCCAGTTCCCGCGCTATACGGGGTTCAACGACGAGCACGGCACGGCGGTCTTCGGTGAAGTGGTGGCCAGGGACAACGGGTTCGGAGTGACCGGCGGCGTGCCGAACGCCGCGATGTTCGGCATCTCCCCGATCCAGCGGCTCAGCAGTGGTGGCACCAGCTACCGCCCGGCCGCGTCCTTGACCTTCCTGTCCACCATCCTCACCCGCGGCGACACCGTCCTCATCGAGCAGCAGACGGTCGGCCCGAACGGCGGAACCCGTTATGTGCCACTGGAATGGATCCAGTCGGTGTTCGACGCCTTCCGGGTGCTCACCAACCTCGGCGTCGTAGTGGTCGAAACCGGCGCCAACGGCGGCGAGAACCTTGACGCGGCGATATTCCAGGGCCGGTTCAACCGGTCGGTGCGCGACTCCGGCGCCATCATCGTCGGTGCCGGCACCAGCACCACGCCCCACTCCCGCCTGAGCTTCTCCAGCTACGGCTCCCGGGTGGACGTGCAAGGCTGGGGCCAGAACATCACCACCACCGGCAGCAACGGCAACCTCCAGGGCGGCACCGATCCGGCCAACATCAACATCCGGTACACCCGGTCCTTCGGCGGCACCTCGGGCGCGGGCCCGATCGTCACCAGCGCCGTGGTGGCCATCCAGTCCTACCTGAGGGCCACCGGCCGTAGCCCGATGACCGCCAGCCAGATGAGCAGCCTGCTGAAGTCCACGGGTACCCCGCAAGGTGGCGACACCTCCCAGCGCATCGGACCGCTGCCCAACCTCCGGGCCGCGCTAACCGCTGTCGCGTAACGTTTCTCGATAGGATGCGGGCCGGTCGTATCGACCGGCCCGCATTGCGCGGGCCGACCAAACATACGTAGATCTCCAGATGTGGCACCCGGGCCGGTCCGGCTTTGCTTGAGGTATGTCAACTAATAAACCCTTGCGGTGGCTGGCTCGCGCCTTGGCCGCCGCTCTAGTGACCGCCGCCGCACTGGCGGCCAACGCCGTCCCGGCCCAGGCCGGATCCGGGCCAGTGGCACCGGAAAGCGTGGACATCGTCTTCACCGTCTCCGATGGCGAAGCACCGGAGGGCTTCCTCTTCTACGATCCCACCTGCCCACCGGACATCATCTGCAAACCCCGGCGCGTCCAGGCGTTTGTCACCTTCATCATCACCACCAACGTCTCCCTGAACGGCCAGACGCTGAAGGTCGACTTCAACACGTTCAACGGATCTGCCTTGGCGCCCGGCGACTACTGCCAGACCTCCGGCACGGCGGAGTTCCCGCCCGGCACCTTCACCCGGGCGGTCAAGGTGTGCGTCAACTTCAACACCGCCATCGAACCGACCGAGAACTTCTTCCTGAGGCTGTCGAACCCGAACGTGGTCGCTGACGTCAGCGACATAGGCGAAGGGAAAATTTACGACGGTCTCGAAGTCATTTCGTGACAACAGCCCCGACCCATTGGGTCGGGGCCCCGGCGGTAGTGTGCTTCGACATGGATAGGGCCACGGGCGTGCGCAGCCTCGCCCGCGATCGTTTCTTCACCCCATTCTGGGCGGGCCAGACCATCAGCGAGTTCGGGTCGGCCATCACGACCGTGGCTCTTCCCCTGATCGCGGTGGTGACGCTGGGCGCCTCGGCGTTTGAGACGAGCCTTGTCGCGGCGGCCACCACCGTGGCGTGGTTGGTCATCGGCCTTCCGGCCGGAGCCTGGGTCGACCGGGTGCGGCGCCGGCCGGTGCTCATCGCCGCCGATCTCGGCCGAGCCTTGGCGCTGGTGACGATTCCCGCCGCTTGGGCGCTGGGCCGGCTCACCATCGCCCACCTGATCGCGGTCGCGGCCGTCACCGGCATGCTGACCGTGGTGTTCATGGCGGCCGAACCGGTTTTCCTGGCGGCCATCGTCGACCGGGACCGGCTCGTCGATGCCAACGGCAAACTCGTGGCAAGCGGCTCCGCGGCGAACATCGGCGGCCCCGGCCTCGGCGGCGCGCTGGCCCAACTGGCCGGGGCACCGGTGGCGCTGCTGGCCGACGCGTTCAGCTTTGTCGTGTCGGCGCTCCTGCTGGCCCGGATCCGCGTGGTAGAACGGGTCGCGGCGACCACGGGCTCCAGCCTGCGGGCCGACGTCGCAGCCGGTCTGCGTTACGTGCTGCACAACCCGTTCCAGCGCACCCTGGTCGTCACCGGCGCGATCTCCAACCTCATGCTGGCGGGTCATGGGGGCCTGATGCTCGCGGTTCCCGTACAGATATACCTTTCGCCACTGGGCAAGGCCCGCCGCGTCGCCGAGCTGGCCCAGTGAAAGGATCGACGCCATGCGCGTGCTGGTGACAGGAGGGCTCGGGTTTGTGGGCCGCGCCGTCGTAACGGAGTTGGAGCGGCATGATCATCAGGTGCTGACACTAACGCACTCCGCCGGAGCCGCACCGATCGATCAGGCCACCGTCATCAAGGCCGATCTCCGTGCCGCAGCAGAACTTACCGACGCTCTAAAGCCTCTTGGGATCGAGGGAGTTTGCCATCTCGCCGCGTTAACGTCCGTGCGCGATTCCATTGCGCACCCCATGGATTATTACGACACCAACCTGAGCGGGACGCTCCACCTGCTTCGGGCCGTGCCCGAAGGCATCCCGGTCATCATGACCTCCACCAGCGCTGTGTACGGATCCGCCCGCCCCGGAGGGCTCGGTGAAGATGCGCCGCAAAACCCGGAAAACCCTTATGCAGCATCAAAGTTGGCGGCCGAGCAGTTGCTCGCCTTCACCTCCGCGGCGGGTTCAATCGGCAGCGTCGTGCTCCGCTGCTTCAACATCGCCGGCGCGGTCAACCACCACGGCGACCCCGATGCCAGCCGGATCATCCCGGCAGCACTGCGAGCGGCCGCGGGCCAGATCCCACACGTGACCGTCAACGGTGACGGCACCGCCGTGCGCGAGTTCACCCATGTGCTCGACATCGCCAGCGGGGTGCGACTGGCACTGGAGGCCGCTCAGCTCGGCGAGCACCACACGTTCAACATCGGCACCGGAGAAGGCCATCAAATAATCGAAATAATTAGGCTCGCTCGGACCGTCACCGGCAGGCATATCGAGGTGGTCCATCGCCCGGCCGCGACCGAGGCGCATACTCTCATCTCAAACCCGCAGAAGATCAGAGACAGCCTGGGTTGGCGACCAACGCGTTCGGGGATACGCCAAATCATCGAAGATGCCTGGGCGGCAAAGCTATCATCGCCTTAGTCGTTCATGTAATAGACAGTGAACTATATACTGCCGATGTGCCAAGCTACGACGCGATCCTCGTGCCGGGCGGCGGCCTGCATAGCACGGGTGAGGTGCAGCCATGGGTTAAGCGACGACTCGACCGGGCTATCGAGCGAGCCCACGAATGTGAGTACTTCATAACATTGAGCCGCGGCACAACCCATAGACCGCCTCCGCTAAACGAGCGTGGGGAGCCGACACTCGAAAGCGAAGCCGGAGCCGACTACCTGTTGCGCCGGGGAATCGCCGAGACCCGAGTGCTCGTCGAATCTTGGTCGCTCGACACCATTGGAAATGCGTACTTTTCTCGGGTGGCCCACGCGGAGCCCATGCGTATGCGAAGGCTGCTCATCATCACCTCCGAGTTCCATATCGCGCGTACCGAGGCGATCTTTAACTGGATATACGGCCTACCGGGCGGCGATTTCCAACTTGAATACGACAACGTGGAGAACGTCGGCCTTAGCCCGGACGTGCTTGCCGAGCGCCGAGAAAAAGAACGAGGCTCGCTTGCTGAGCTACGTCAGATAATACCGGGCATACAGACGCTGAAGGCGCTTCATGGATGGCTATTTTTCGAGCACGGAGCTTATCGGGCGAGAAAGTCCCGCCCGGACACGAGCGTGGCGATAGACAGCTACTAAAGCACATCTACAGACGCCCATGATCGAAGGGCCTTTCAGCATGGCTAGCCGCCGCCAAAAGTACATCGGTCTGTTGACCGAATACTTCGAGTGGACGATCACGCTGTTGATCGCGCTGATCGTGGCGATTGCCGGCCTGGGTCAGAGCCTGAGCTCAGAGGTCGTTACCAGCGCGACGCTTTTGGTGCTGGGAGCATTTTCGCTTGGGGCCATCCGTGACCGGGCGACCGCGTACAAGCTGGCTAGGCGCATTGACGACCTGCCAGAGCAGCTTCGTTTGGCCGTGCGAGATGATCCACTGGTAAGAAGTGGCAAGGCCTCTGGACTGGTGGAGGTATTACCGCATGCAATCGATTATGACTGGCTACCCTTGATCGGCCAGGCTCAGGATGTGACCATTGCCAAGTTGAAGTTGAATTTCACCGAGAACCCGGCATACCTTCGCGCGTTTCGTGGTGTTCTCCAGCGTGGTGGCGCGGTCACCATCGTGTTGTCTGATCCGCGAGCACCAGCAATGTGGTTGCGATACATGGAGGAACCTCACCATGTAACGTCCCTGACCGAGACGGCATGGATACACGGCCTTGAGGAGCTGGCTGCCGAGGTCGCCCGGCTTCGGGCCTGGCGGGAAGGATTGATACGGGACGGAGTCAGCACCGATCGACTCTTCATCGGCGTCTTCCCGCACTATCCCACTCAAGCATTTTATCGATTTGATCAGCGGCTTTATGTGTTCCACTACCCCTTTTTGGAACGAGGGTTTCATGCGCCGGCCTTTGTTTTCGGGGACCCGAGCACAGAACCACACCAGTTTCTGCTGCGGTGTATGAAGAAAGTGGTGGACAACGCCATTGAGCTGGACGATGCCATCGTCGACGAGATCGATCGTCTAAATCGTCATGGTCAGCTCAGTGACGACCTCGTGGCCATCTCCGAGGTCTGTATAGTGCGAGAACCCACGCAAAGCGATTAGTTCTCACCCTTTTCGCTCGATGATTCGCGGAAATGTCCCGTATGGACCGAGCTCACCAAAGGCGACACTTCCGCTGAAGTCGCGCGGCACAACGTCTAGCAAGGCGTCCAGGTTAGCGACCGGCATCCGGTCTAGGATGGCCATCGTGATATGCGGGTTGTACTCATCACCGGCGGCGCTGACAATCTCCAGACCACAATCGTGAGCAGCGCCTAGTGCTTGGCCGTGAGCCCTATCGAGTGCCGGATGTCGAACAGCTTCGCAACCAACGTAGACCCCGCCCTCGGGTACGTAATAATTCCCTGCCTCAATCAGCGCGAACCCGAGAGTGCGAGTCTTTATCTCGATCGTCGGAGGTATCTCTTCAACCACGGATGCCCACCACCGCTTGGCTGCCTCGAATTCACCATCGACGTGAAGCAGTGTCACGTGCGGCGGCGCACTTCTCCCCAATGTCAATAGCGGTCGGACCGACTCCCCAATCTTCTGAGAAAATCGCACGAGGGCTTCGGCCGCGGATTCGTTTGGGAGAAGAATAGCACCATAAGGCACGCGGAAATTTTATCCACAATTCCCGGGCGAAACAACGTCATCCAGGTGATCGCGATCCGCGTCGCCGCCCACCATCGCGATCGCGGTTGAGTACCGGGCGTGCTCTGTCGAAGAAACCGCCGCGCGGATTTGATGGTCCGGACGGACGGGAGTGGCTCGATGGGAAATGAATCGGAGGCGCGGCCGGTCGCGCTGGTGACCGGCGGCTCGCGCGGCATCGGACGAGCCGTGGTGAGCAGGCTCGCCATGGACGGGTTCGATGTGAGCTTCTGCTATCGCGCCAACGCCGACGCCGCCGAGGAGGCCCGCGAGGCGGCCGAAAAGCATGGGGCAACGGTCCTGTGCGCCCAGGTCGATGTCGCCGACCCGAAGGCGGTCGAGGAGTTTGTGGCGCGGACCGAAGCCACGCTCGGGCCTCCCGACGCGGTGGTGGCCAACGCCGGCATCACCCGGCCCAATCCACTCGTGATGGCCAAGCCGGACGAGTGGCTGCAGGTGCGCGGCGTCAACCTGGACGGGATCTACCATGTCTGCCGCTCGGTGGTCTACTCGATGATGAAGCGCCGCAACGGATCCATCGTGACGGTCTCATCAGTGGCCGGCGTGTACGGCAATGCGACCCAGGTCGGTTACAGCGCGGCCAAGGCCGGCGTGCTCGGCCTGACCCGCGCGCTGGCCAAGGAGGTCGGCCGGTTCGGGCTCAGGGTCAACGCCGTCGCCCCGGGGTTCATCGAGACCGACATGACCACGGGCCTGCCCGACCGCTTCACGAAACGCGCGCTCGGCCAGATTCCGTTGGGCCGCATGGGCACCGCCGACGAGGTCGCCGATCTGATCGCTTACCTCGTATCCGGCCGGGCGAGCTACATCACGGGACAGGTGTTCCACGTGGACGGTGGAATCGTCCTTTGAGTACCGGCCAAGCGTGCACCGGGTTCTGAGTACGCGTCCTGCTCTGCCCGCGATGACCGGCAAATGCCTACGCTCACTCGCGCGAGTGAGTGGGACGAGGACGGGAGATGAACGCTCGTGTCGACCATGGTTGAAGCGCACCGCGAAAGAATCAAAGAGATAGTCAGCACCGTGCTGGAGATCGACCCGCAGGTGCTTACCGACGCGAGCCGGTTCAAGGAGGATCACGGGGCCGACTCGCTGCGGGCCATCGAGATCCTTGCCTTGCTGGAGAAGGCGTTCGGTGTCGACATCGCCCAGGCCGAGCTGAGCAGGATGGTGAATCTCGACGGCGTGTACGAGGTGGTCGCCGAAGCGATGCGCGCCGCCTGAGCCGATGGGCGGCGTATACATCACCGGCCTTGGCGCCGTTACCTGCCTCGGTAGCGGCGTCGATCGCCTCTGGCACGGCATGACCACCGGTCACAGCGCGCCCGTGCCGGCCGAGGACCCGCATGCCCATGTGGCGCAACGGCTTCTGTACGCGGTGCCGCCGCACGCCTTCGCGCCTTCCAGCGCGGTCGGGACGGCCGGGGCCGCGACGCGGTACGCCATCGAGTCGGTGCGGCAGGCCGTGGCCGACGCGGGGCTGGGCGACGCCGAGCGGCGGGCGGCGGCCGTGGTGGCGGGCACCGGCATGGGGCAGGCCGGGGCGCAGGAGCACTGGCGCCTATCCGGTTACCCGGACGGTGACGGCGACGGTCCACAATGGACGTCGACCTTCACGCTCGGCGCCGCCGTGAGCGCGTGGCTCGGCGCGGATGGTCCTAACACGACGGTCAGCAATGCTTGCGCGGCGGGCGCTTGCGCGATTTCGTTGGCGGCCGACATGGTCCGGGCCGGCGAGGTGCCGGTGGCGATCGCGCTCGGCGCCGAGGCGTACTCGCGGGTGGCGCTGGCCTGCTTCGACCGGCTGGGTGCCTTGGATCCCCTGTCCTGCCGGCCTTTCACCAGCGATCGCCAGGGCACGGTGTTCGGCGAGGGGGCCGCGGCGGTCGTGCTCGAGTCGGCCGAGTATGCCGAGGCGAGGTCTGCCCCGCGCGTGTACAGCCGGGTGTTGGGCGCCGGATGGACGTGCGACGCCTACCATCCGACCGCGCCGGAGCCGGACGGGGCGCAGATCGCCCGGGCGATGTCGGAGGCGCTGGCCGAGGCGGGCGCCTCGGTCGGTGATGTCGGTGTGATTGTCCCGCACGGAACCGGTACCCATTTGAATGATTTGATAGAAAGCAATGTCCTGGCCGAAGTGTTCGGCGAGCACGCGGCGGGCATCCCGCTCTACAGCGTCAAAGCGTTGCTGGGACACACGGGTGGAGCCGCGGGCGCGATCGCCGCCGTCGCCGCGGTGCTGATTTTGCATAAAGGTGTGGTACCGGCCAATGTCGCCCTGGGCGAACAGGATCCGGAGTGCGGCGTGTGGCTTCCGTCCAGGACGGCGCCCTGCGCCCGCGATCTGGCGTTGGTGAACGCCTATGCCTTCGGGGGCAACAACATTTCGCTGGTGCTGAGGCGGCCATGAGCGGCGCGGCGTTGATGATTACCCGTTGCGCGACGGTGTTGCCGCCCGAGCCGCGGTGGGCGCGGGACGGCACGCGCACCTCGCCGCCGGGATGGTTCGACTACAAGACCGAGCTTGGGCCGCGCGGCTATAAGTATCTCCCGCCCGCGTTGCACTACCTCCTCACGGCGGCCCGCCACGCGCTCGCGGACGGGGTCGGCGCCGCCGGGGTGGTGCTGGGCACCAACAGTGCCGTGTCCGCACTGCACGCGGCGATGGATCGCACTGTCGTGCAAAGCCATTCGGCCGAACTGAGCCCGATGCTCGCGCCGTACTTCTCGGTCAACCTGGCCGCCGGAAAGCTCGCGAGCGAGCACCGGCTCACCGGGTTCCAGCTCACGCTCACCTCGCCGCGGATCGCCGGGCTGGAGGCGATCCAGGTCGCCGCCCGCGCGCTGGCCATGGGCCGGGCGAGCTGCCTGCTCATCGCCGCGACGGAGGCCGCGCCCGACCCGGCGGAGCCGGGAGCGGACCGCGGCGAGGAGGGCGCGGTGGTCCTCGTCGCCCGTCCTCTATCCAATGTGGACGCCTCGGGGGCCGGCGTGCGATCCACGGCCGGCTCCGCCGGGTCGAGCGCGGCCCTGTCGGGCGGCGGCACGTGCCGCGCCCGCACGTTCTTCGTCCCGCCGGACGCGCCGCACCGCGCGGGTGAGGCGCTGGCCGCGGCCTGGGCCGGACTGGGGCTGTGGGATGGGGGGTCGGCGGGTGGGACAAGCAAGTGGCTGCGGGATGGGGGGTCGGCGGGTGGGATAAGCAAGTGGCTGCCGCCGGACGGAGGTCCGCGGATCGTCGCCGTGCTCGACGATTCGCCGGTCGCCCGGCGGATCGCCGCCGCGCTCGACGGCCGGGCCCGGGTCATCCCGGCGGCGGCCGGATGTTTGGAACCGCTCGTGCAGGTCGCCGCGGCCCTGCGGGCGGAACGCGAAGCGACCGTGGTGCTCAGCGCCTCGGCGGAAGGCAACGTAGCGACAGCCCTGGTGACACCGCCGGGCGCCGTTTGAGAAGGGATCGACACGCATGGAATCGACAGCGACCGTATTGGACATGGAGAAGCTGCGCGCCGTGGTGGCGGAGGTGCTCGATGTCGAAGTCGACGCCGTCACCGACGACGCCCATCTCGTCGACGACCTCGGCGTCGACTCGCTGATGGCCCTGGAAGTGACCGTCGTGCTCGAGCGCACCTATCAGGTCAAGCTGGATGAGTCGGAGCTGCCCCAGGTCATCACGCTGCGCAAGATGCACGAACTGCTCGCCCAGAAGATACAGCAGCAGTCGGTGGTCTAGCCGTGAACGGCGAGACTCACGAGGCGCTCGAGCGCGTCGTCGCGGACGTCATCGAGCCCGCGGCTCGCACCGTCGACCAGGAGGGGAAGTTTCCGCGCGAGGGCATCGACGCCCTGGCCAAGGCCGGGATGCTGGGCCTGACCATGGACGCGGAGTGCGGTGGCGGCGGCGCGGGCCTGCGCACCGCCACCGAGGTCGTCGAGCGGGTGGCGCGGGCGTGCGGCTCCACGGCGATGGTCCTGCTGATGCACTACACGGCGGCGGCGGTGCTCAACCGGTACGGGCCGGCGCCGGTGCGGCAGCGGATCGCCGGTGGTGAACACCTGAGCACGATCGCGTTCTCCGAACCGGGTTCCCGGAGCCACTTCTGGATCTCCGCCGGGCGGGCGGAGCGCGATGGTGACACGGTGGTGCTCAACGGCCGCAAGGCGTGGATCACCGCGGCCACCGAGGCCGACAGCTATGTGTGGTCGACTCTGCCGGCGGGCGGCGAGGGCGCGATGAGCCTGTGGCTCGTGCCCTCGCGCCTGCCCGGCCTGTCCGAGCCACCGCCGTTTGACGGGCTGGGCCTGCGCGGCAACGGCTCCTCGCCCGTCACGGCCACGGGAGTGCGCATCCCCCAAGGGAACCTGCTCGGCGACGACGGTGCCGGGCTGGAGGTCGCGATGGGCACGATCCTGCCGTACTTCCTTACCCTCAGCGCGTCGTTCTCCCTGGGCCTGGTCGAGGAGGTCTTCGACGCCACCGTCAAGCACCTGACCGCGACCCGGCTGGACCACCTCGACATCACGCTCGCCGAGCAACCGGTCACGCGGTCGGTTCTCGGGCGGATGCGCGTGGACACCGACCGGACCCGGACGCTGGTCGAGTCGGCCGCGACCGCCGTGGAACTCGACATCGCCGGAAAAGTGATGCGCCCCATGGAGGCCAAGGCCGCCGCGGCCGAGACCGCCATCGCCGTCACGGATCAGGCGATGACCATCTGCGGCGGCGCCGCCTTCCGCAAGGACATGGGGCTCGAACGCCGGTTCCGCGATGCGCGGGCCGCACGCGTGATGGCGCCCACGACCGAGGCGCTGCACGACTTCATCGCCCGGATCCTGTGTGGGCTACCAATGTTCGGCGGGTAGGCGTGGTACCGCCCGGCCCGGCTCGCCCTGAGTACCGGACGTGCTCTGGCCAGAGCCGCCAAGAGGTCCATACCGTCCGGGGCATGGACCTCAGCGCCCCGCCGGCCGGCGCCCGCCCGTTCGACGCGGTCCTCGTCCGGGAGCTGCTGGCTCACCTGGCCGAGGCGGACGCGAACGCGCGGGCGGCCGTCAATCTCGTCCCGAGCGAGACGCGGCTGTCTCCACTGGCGTCGATCCCGTTGCGCACCGACTTCTACAACCGGTACTTCTTCAACGACGCGCTCGACCCGTCGTTCTGGCAGTTTCGCGGGGCGCAGTCGGTGTTCTCGTTCGAGACCGAAGTGGCGATGCCGGCGTTGCGCGCCCTGGCCGATGCCGAGCACGTCAACCTCAGGCCGATCTCAGGGATGAGCGCCATGCTGGTGGCGATGTCGGGGCTCGGGGGGCCGCCGGGTGGCACCGTCGTGTCGATCCGGCAGCAAACCGGCGGGCACTATGCCACCGAATCGGTGGCGCGGCGCCTGGGGTTCACTTCGACCACTGTGGCCGTGCGGCAAGGGCGGCTCGATCCCGAGGAACTAAGGGCCTGTCTACGGTCACGCCCCAACCTGATCTACCTCGATCTGCAGAACAGCCGGCATGTGCTGGACATCGCGGCCGTGACGGCCGAGGTGGCCCGGCTGAGCCCGGAAACGTTGGTACACGCCGATTGCAGCCACACTCTCGGCCTGGTGCTCGGCCGCGCCCTGCCCAACCCGCTCGACCTCGGCGCGGACACCATGGGCGGATCCACGCACAAGACCTTTCCCGGGCCGCACAAGGGTGTCCTGTTCACCCGGCGGGCCGAGCTGGCGCAACGGCTGCGGGCGGCCCAGTTCACGTTGCTCAGCAGTCATCATTTCGCCGAGACCATGGCGCTCGGTCTGGCCGCTGTCGAGTTTGGACACTTCGGGCCGGGGTACGCGCGGCGCACGATCGCCAACGCTCGTGCGCTCGAACCGGCGTTGGCGGCGCGCGGATTCGACACCCTCAACGCCGATGGCCACAGCACGGAGACCCACCAGGTATGGGTGCGCGCGGGCGACGCCGAGCGCACCGACGCGCTGGCCGAAACGCTGTACCAGGCCGGGATAAGGGTCAACGTCCAGGTCGACCTGCCCGAGGCGCCCGGGCCCGTGCTGCGCCTGGGTCTGGGCGAGGTCACCTTCGAGGGGGCCGGCGAGGCCACGATGCATTGCCTGGCTTCGGCTTTCGCCCACGCCCGCGACGGCGATCTGGCGGGCCTGATGCGCGTCGCCGCCGACCTACGGGGATCGATGGGCGAGCCGTGTTACTTCACCGGGCTCGACGCCGGTGATGTGGCCGGCCTGGTGAGCCTGGGAGCCCAGCGGTGACAGCGGCATCGACGACATGGGTCACTTACGTGGATGAGCTGGAGGGCCTGCGGGCCACGGTGTGCGTCGAGGACTCGTGGAACGCCAACGGGGACAATGCTTTCCATCCGGTCACGGCGCCACCGCCCCGGCCGGTGCTCGACGCCGCACGGCGGCTGCCGCGGACCCCGGCGATCCTGTGGGACCTCGATTCCCTGCGGGAGAGGGTGAACGGGCTTCGCGGCATCGTGCGCGAACACGGTCTCGGCCTGTCCGCCGCGGTGAAGGCGTGCCGCAACCACCGCGTTCTCAGCCTGCTCGCAAAGGAAGGGCTGACCGCGGATGTCGCCAGCCTCGCCGAGTGGGACGCCGCGCGACGGGCCGGTTTCGACACGATCTCGGCGACCGGGCCCGGGTTCCGCCCGCAGGAGGCCGCGCGCCTGCTGCACGAGGGCGTGCTGTTCGACGCGCAGTCGCTGACCCAGCTGGACCAGCTGCTCGCCCTCGGTGTGCGGGACGGTTTCGGGTTGCGCCTGCGGGTACCGTTGCCCGACGCGCTGCGCTCGACGACCAGCCGGGGCGGCAACAGCCGGTTCGGGGTGGAGGTGGATTCCGGGCTGCTTGAGCGGCTCGAGGCGGCCCGGGTCAGGGTCGGCCGGTTGCGTGTCCACACCGGAGAGTCGACCGCCCGGACGCTTGAATTCCGGGCCCGCTATGCGTTTGTGGTCGCCGCGCTGCTCGGTACGGTCACCGAGGTCAACCTCGGCGGCGGGTTTCTGCGGCTGGCGCGCGATCCCGCGGCCTTGCGCAAGGCGCTGGGGGCGGTAACAGGTGGGCCGGACCGCTGCTGGATCGAGCCGGGCGCGGCCCTCGTGGCTGACAGCGCCTATCTGGTCATGGAGGTGCTTGACGAGCACCCGGGCGGGGAGCACGCGGGCGTGACGGTCGATGCTTCCGCGTGGAACATCGCGCCGTGGACGTATCCCTCGTTTTACCGGGTGGGTGGCGAGCCCACGCGGTACCAAGGAAATGTTTATGGCCCAACGCTTTACGAGAAGGACCGCTTCCGCAACGAGTCCACCGTGGACACCGGCGGAGGCGAGACTCGCGTGCGTGTGGGCGACCGCCTTGTCGGCACCTCCTTCGGGGCATACACCATCGTGAATGGGCGGCGCTTCGCCGGACTGGCGCTGCCCGCGCAGTTCGCGATCGCGCGGGATGAATTGGAGTGCATAGATGACTGAGCTGGCGTCAGGGATGCAGTGGCTCGTGCACGGAAGGTCGTCATTGGACGATCCGGCCCCGCTGGTCGGACGGTTGGGGCTCAACCTGTCCGCCCCTCGGCTGCGCGACGAGGTGGACGCGCTGCTGGCGAGGCATCCCATGATCTTCGAGTCGACCACCCAGGTCGCGTTGCAGATGCGCCCGGGCTCGGCCGACCCGTGGTACGAATCGTGTTACCAGGAAAAGGACATCGCACCCGAACACCATTACGACACCATCATCCCCGAACTGCGGGGAAGCTATATCGCCGAGGCGTTGGAGAGTTTTCCTTTCCCGGTGTACCGCGCACGCCTGCTCGGCCTGACCCCGCGCACATGCTATTCGGTGCACCGGGATGCCACCGCGCGGTACCACATCGCCATCAAGACCAGCGAGCACGCGCTTTTCATCTTCGCCGACGAGGACCGGGTGGTGCGCGTGCCGGCCGACGGCGACGCGTACTTTGTGGACACCCGCGAGGTGCACACCGCGATGAACGGCGGGCGCGAGTTGCGCATCCACCTCGTAATCGCCGCTGACCACGGGACGCGATGACCGATGCGGGCCTCCAGCACCGGCATCCTCACCCCGCGCGCTGAGCCGGACATCGGAGCGCCGGACAACGGTGCGGGGTTCGTCGATGCCGCGTGCGTAAGCTACTACCGCACCATCCGCCGGGACGTCCCGGCGACCGCGGCCCAGATCGGCTACGGCGTCAACAAGATGCCACCGTCCGATGTGGTCACCCGGTGGCTGGTCGGCCTGCACGCCGACCTGTTCCGCGACCGGGTCACCGACTACTCGGGCCCGGACGACGTGCGCGACCGGACGCTCGTCGCCGAGCTGGCCGGGGCCTATCTCGGGGTCACCGGGCTCGGCCCGGACAATGTGGCGTTCTGCAACGGGACCACCGAGGCGATCAGCATCACGCTCGGTTTCGCCGCCCGGCACGGGATGCGGGCCGTGCTGCCGCTGCCCCTCTACTGCAGCTTCGAACAGTCGGCCATCCGGCACGGCGTCCCGGTGGTCGGTTACTACAACGCGCGGGGCGAGATGATGCCGCTGGCCGGCGACGCCGATCCCCTGCTGTTCGTGGACATCGCGCCGAACGGGGTGACGGGATCGTGGTTCACCCTTCCTGCGTCCACATTGGATACGCCCGCGTTGCGCATCGTAGACCACGTCTTCGCCCTGCCGACTTTCCAAGCGCCGCAGGCGTTTCTCGCCACGCTGCGCGGGCGCGTCGGCGACCTGTCCCGGACCGCCGTCTTTCTCACCCCGTCGAAGGACCTGTCCATCCCCGGATTGCGGTGCGGCACCATCCTCACGGCCCACCCCGGCCTGGTCGCCTACATGGCCGCGGATCGGTTCGAGCGCGGCTACACCACCCAGGTCGGCCTGGGCCGCATCGCCGCCGCCCACCTGTCACTGCTGCTGCAAGCGTTCGCCGTTCCGGGGGCGCAGGAGGCGTTTTCCCTTGCGGGGCTGAGATTTCCGGAGGAGCACCTGGGATTCCTGGCGCACCTGGCGGCCATGCGGCGGCGCTTCACCGACAACCTGAACACCCTCGACGACACGGATTTCCTTGGCCCGCTTGACGGTGTCACCTATGCGGCCGGGTACTCCGGATTCCAGCGGCTGGACCGGTACTTCCCCTCGGCCACGGCCTACACCGCGTGGATACACGCCGCCGGGCGGGCCGGGCTCAAGCTCAACCCCAATCTGCTGTTCGGCGCGGATCCGCGGATGTGGGCCGAACTCTACCCGCACGGGCACGGGATCCGCGTCAACGTGTCGGTCCCGCCGGAGCAGCTCGCGGCCAACCTCGAGACACTACGGCGATTGCTGCCCTAGAGCACAAAAAGATCGGAGAATGCCGTGGATCACGCCTTTGATCATCGCGAGTCCTGCGCCTTCCTCGCCGGGCTGCACGGCGACCCGTTAGCGGCCACGGCGAACGAGACATCGGCGTGGCTGTTGCTGGAGCACGCCGGGCCGTGGGGCAAGAACGCCTTGCGCGACAGCGATCTGGACCCCTCGGTGGTGGCCGAGTTCGAGCGGCGCCTGGCCGACACCGGCGCGCGGGTACAGCTCATGGCGCCTCCGGTCGGCGAGCGTCCACAGTGGACATACATCGCCTCCGATCCGCGTGAGGGCACGCCGTGGCTGGTGCGCCTGCCGACGGCCGCGCCGCGCGATCTGCTCGAGCTCGACTTCGGCGCGGTGGTCGCGGGCCGGATCCCGGCGGATGCCGATCCGGTGGACGAACCGCTCTATGTGGTGTGCAACAACGAACGCAGCGATCCGTGCTGCGGGCGGGCCGGACCGCCGGTGCACGCCGCGGCGCAGCGGCGGCTCGGTGCGCGGTGCCGGGCCACGACGCATCTGGGCGGGCACAAGTACGCGGCGAACATGATCGTCTATCCCTACGCGTCGAACTACGGCCGGCTCGGGCCGGTGTCGGTGCTCGACGTCATCGACGCCACCGAGGCCGGGCAGATCCACCTCGGGCAGTACCGCGGGCGTCCCGCGTACACCATCCCGGAGCAGGCGGCCGAGCACATGCTGCGCGAGACGCAGGCCCTGACCGGGCTGGCCGACGTCAGGCTGGCCACGCCGGCTGTCGATCTCGGCGACGAGTGCCACCGCGCCGGATTCACCGTGAACGACGGCAAGCGTTACGACGTCGTGGTGCGCGGGACCAAGCGCGGCCCGGCCCGGTTGCAGTCGTGCACCGACACCAAGCCGGGTGTGCCGGTGGTGTGGAGCCTCGAGACCATCAAGGAAGCAGTTGACGTCGATGTTTGATTCGGTGGAGACTCGCGCGATAGCCACGATCCGCGGATTGATCATCGACATGGTGGAGCACGCCGGCAACGGGCACGCGGGCGCGCCGCTGGCCCTTGCCCCGCTTGGCTATGTGCTCTACCGCTCGATCCTGCGGCTCGACCCCGCCGAACCGTCCTGGCTCAACCGGGACCGCCTTGTGTTGTCGGCCGGGCACGCCAGCGCGCTGCTCTACGCGCTGCTGCACCTGTCCGGGCACGGCGTCACGCTCGACGACCTGAAGGCGTTCCGCCAGTTCGGGTCGAACACCCCGGGGCATCCCGAATACGGTGTGACACCCGGGGTCGAGGTCACGACCGGCCCGCTCGGCCAGGGGCTCGCCACCGCCGTCGGGATGGCCCTGGGCGAACGGCTGCTCGCCGAACGGTTCAACCGGCCCGGGTTTCCGGTGATCGATCACCGCACGATCGTCATCGCCTCCGACGGTGACCTCATGGAGGGCGTCAGCCAGGAGGCCATCTCCCTGGCCGGGCAGCTCGGGCTGGGCAAGCTCATCGTCTGCTACGACCACAACGGTGTCACCATCGACGGGCCGACCGGGCTGAGCTTCGACCGGGAGGACACCGAGCAGCGCTTCGCCGCCAGCGGATGGCGGGTGTTGCGGGTGGTGGACTTCAACGAGCCGAAGAAACTCCAAGCAGTTCTTGAACAAGCTTTATCGGGTACCGGTCAGCCGACGCTCGTCGTCGTCGAAACCGAGATCGGCTACCCGGCGGAGTCCGTGCGCGGCAAGCCCTCCGCGCACGGGGGCCCGCTGGGCGCGCCGGAGGCGCGAAAGACCAAGGCGGCGATGGGCCTCGATCCCGAGCAGGCGTTCGCGGTGGATCCCGAGGTGCGCGCGCACCTCGACCTGTCCGGCCCGGGCCGCGTCGCCCGCGAGCGGTGGCGCGCTCTGGTCGGCGCTTGGGGCCGGCAATACCCGCGGTTGCGGGCCGAATTTGAACGCGCCGATCCAGCTGGCGATGCGGCCCAGTATGCCGCCCTGCCGGAAATCCCGGTGGGCGAACAGATCTCGCCGCGCAACGCCTCAAGCCTCGTGATGGCGGCGCTGGAGGAGGCGCTGCCGACCATGGCCGGCGGCGCGGCCGATCTCGTGGACTCGACTAAGACCCAGTTCCCGTCGGCCGGCTACTTCACCGCCGGCCGGCCCGATCGCAACATCGCCTTCGGCGTCCGCGAACACGCCATGGCCGCCGCGGTGAACGGGCTCGCCCTGCACGGCGGGATCACCAAGCCGTACGGGTCGACGTTCCTCGCCTTCAGCGACTACATGCGCCCGGCGGTGCGGCTGTCGGCGGTGATGCGGTTGCCGGTGTTGTGGCTGTGGACCCACGACTCCATCGCGATCGGACCCGACGGCCCGACCCACCAGCCGGTGGAGCACCTCGCCTCGCTGCGCGCCATGCCGGGGCTATGGGTGATCCGGCCGTGCGACGCGAACGAGACCGTGTGGGCGTGGCGCCTGGCCCTGGCCCGCACGGACGGGCCGGTGGCGCTCGTCCTCGCCCGCCAGCTGCTGCCGAACCTGGCCGAAACGCACTCACGGGGCATGGGCGCGCAACGCGGGGGATATGTGCTCTGGCAAACCGAGCGGCCGCCCGAGGTACTGCTGCTCGCCACGGGCAGCGAGGTGCACCTGGCCTTGGCGGCCGGGCGGCGCCTCCAGGCCGAGGGGACGGGTGTGCGCGTGATCTCGTTGCCCTGCTGGGAGTTGTTCGAGCGGCAGGATTCCGCCTACCGCGACGAGGTGCTGCCGCTTGCGGTGACCCGGCGCGTGGCCGTGGAGGCGGCGAGCCCGCTGGGCTGGCATCGATGGGTGGGCGAACATGGATCAATCGTGGGCATGACCGGATTCGGCGCGTCCGCGCCCGGCGATGTGCTTCAGGAACGGTTCGGTTTCACGGTCGATCGCGTGGTGGCGCAGGCACGGCGCCAGCTCGCGACGGCCGAGGGTGAAGGGGGCGGCCATGGCGGTGTCGTCGGTTTCGACGTGGAGTGATGAGGTACTCAAGGGCTTCGAGGGCCTGCTCGAGCGGTCGCTGGCCGCCGCGGGTGAGGTGCAGCGGACGTTCTACGGCAAACCGGAGCGCCGGCTGACCGCCGCCGCGTTCCTGTCGACGTGGAACTCGATCTACATGTGCGCGGCCACGACGTGCGGACCGTCGATGTGGCCCCACGTGGCCGGGATCAAGCTGGAGTTCGACGCGGAGGCGAACCTGCCGATGCTGGTCTATCTGGGCGGGGCGCGGGAGCGCGATCTGCGGGCCAATCCGCGCGTCGCGCTGCAGAAGCACCGCGACGACGGTGTGGTGATGGTGGTCTATGGGCGGGCGCGCTGGCTGCCCGGAGAACCAAGCATCGACAAGCGCGAACGCCGTCACGCGCAGGTGCTGGTGACCCCGGTGCGCGCGTTCGGAATGGGGCCTTATGTCGAGGGCCCGCTCGCGGCGCGCGCTCCGGGCGCGTGAGCCGTGAACCCGCGGCGGATCGGGAGCCTTAGCGTTACGCCGATCGGGCTCGGTACGGCGACTTTCGCCAAGTACTGCGACGAGCGCGCCGCGGTCCAGACGGTGCACGCGGCGCTTGACCTCGGTGTCACCCTGTTCGACACGGCCGACAGCTACGGTGCCGGGCGCTGTGGGCGCGCGGAGGAGATCCTCGGGCGGGCGCTTCGCGGGCGGCGCGACGAGGTGGTGATCGCGACCAAGGTGGGCACGGAGTTCGATGGCCGGCCGGCCAGCGCCCGCGGGGCGTGGATCGTGCGCGCGGCCGAGGGAAGCTTGCGCCGGCTTGGTACCGAATATGTAGATATCTTGCTGCTTCACGTGCCTGACGACACCGTGCCCCTCGCCGAGACGCTGGTGGCCATGGCGGCCCTCGTGAAGGCGGGCAAGGTGCGGGAGTTCGGCTGCTGCAACCTCTCCGGGGCGCAGCTGGCGACCGCGGCCCGGGTCTGCCGGGAGCTGTCACTGCCGCCGCTGCGCTGCGTGCAGGACGAGTACAGCGTCGCCGCGCGCTCGGCGGAGGCGGACATCCTGCCGTTCTGCGTCGCCGAGGGCGCGGGGTTCATGGCCTACGCGCCGCTGTGCTATGGCCTTCTCACCGGCAAGTACGCCGGTGGGGTACCGCCGGGCAGCCGGCTCGACCGGATGGGACCCGAGCGGGCCAGCCGGTTGGTGCCCGCGTCGGCAACCGAAGTGGCCCAAAGGTTCACAGACCTCAGCACGCGGTGGGATCTGCCCGCCGCGCGGCTGGCCCTGGCCTGGCTGCTCACCAAAGACGTTGTCAGCGTGGTGATTCCCGGCGCGACCACGGCCGCGCAGGTGCGCGACAACGTCGCCGCCCACGAGCTCCTGCCGCTGCCGGCTGAAATAGTGGCAGCGGTCGATTCGCTGGCCGGATACGCGGTCAGCGCGGGTCTTTAGGCAGGGTCATCAGCTCCGAGAGGTCCTGCCGGCCGGTCAGCCCCAGCTTGGCGTAGACCCGGCCGAGATGGTTGTTCACGGTACGTCGCGACAGCCCGAGCCGGTCGGCGATGTCCTGCCCGGAGCAGCCGTCGGCCGCGAACCGCGCCACCTGCAGCTCGCGTTCGGTCAGCTCGGCGTGGATGCCGGTCAGGTCGAGCATCGGCGTCCTGGCGCCGCCGCACTCGCTGAGCATCTCCCGGGCCCGCGCGAGCGCCGCGTAGCCCGAGGAGCGCCGGCTCGCCCGCGCGTGCATCCGGTAGGCCGCCGTGGCGGCCTCCGCCGCGGGCAGCAGATAGCCGAGCCGCCACAACTCCTGCGCCAACGCGTCCGCCCGGCGCGCGTCGCTGGCGGCGAGCGTCGCGGCCACGCTGGCCAGAACGGCGACGCCGGCCACCGCGGTCTGCCGCGCCAGCTCCGCGAGCCGCTCGCTCACGTCGCGGGCCGCGCCCAGCCGGACCGCGTCGAACAGGGCCGCCGCTTCGATCGTCGGCTGGTCGGTGGCGCGCGCGGACGCGGCGGTCTTGAGGGACCACGCGACCGCGCCGGCCATGTCCAGCTCCGCGGCCGCGACCCAGGCGCGGTTGCGATCGATCCAGGGGTTGAGGAGCACACCCGGCGGGGCCTCGTATTCGTCCATTCTGGACAGCCAGGCGCGCGCCTGCTCGGCATCGCCGGCCATGCCATATGCTCCGGCCAGCTCGGCCAGGATCACCCGGCCGATACGCATCCGGTCGCATCGGGCCAGCAGCACCACGGATTCGCGCAGCGCGGCCTGGGCCGCGTGGACCCGGCCCTGGGCTCGCGCGATCATGCCACGGAGCCCGGCCCACTCGCCGGCGAGCGGCTCCACCCGCGCCTCGATCGCGGACCGGTACCCGTCCTCGGCGATCCGGGCGGCCTCGGGCAGCGAACCGCAGTGCAGGGTGGCCAGACAGTGCGCGTACTTGAGCATGACCTTGGCCGCGCAGCCACGCGTCGTCGCCTGCCCGGCGGCCGCGTAGCGCTCCACGTCGCCGGTCCGGCCGAGCAGTCCGGCGGCCACGGTCGCCGCCGCGCACGCCGACATCCGGGCCACCAGCGGGAGGCGGTCGCTCAGCGCCGCGCCTCCCCGGTCGAGCACGGACCGCACCTCGCCGTCGAGCAGATCGGGCCACGCCTGGGTGGCCCGCATGAGCGCGTGATGGCGTCCCTGGGCGCCAGCGCCTCCCATGAAAACCGGGGCGGGCAGCCCTTTGCGGGCGGCGCTTTCGGCCGTCGCGGGCACCGAACCCGGGCGCCAGAAGCGAATCAGCGCGTCGAGCACACCCACCCGGATCCGGTCCCGCGTGTCCAGGCCGGTGCTGGGCAGGACCGTGGCGGCCTCGGCGTGGCAGCCCTGGGCGGATAGGATCTCGGCCAGCGCCAGATCGGCCGCGGCTCCACCGCGAGCGTGGCGAGCGGCTATGGCGAGCCGGGCGGCCGCCGGGAAGTCGAGCAGCGCCGCCGCCCGGCGGGCCGCCGCGATCAGCTCCACGGGTGTGGCCTTCTGCCCACCCAGCAATCTCCAATGTGCAAGATGCAGAATGTCGTCGGCACGCCGCCGGGGCAGCTGGACGAGCGCGTCGGCCAGCGTTCGGTAGATAGTGCGCCGGCGGGAGGTGGGCATCCGGGCCCGGATCACCTCGCCATACCCCGGGACGGTCAGGCCCGCGAGCAGGCGCCCGCCCGACAGGTTGAAGGAGATCAGCTGCTGCCGTTCGGCCTCGATGAGCGACGCGTTGTCGGTCAAGCGCTCCACGAGCGCATGGTTGAGCGGGTTGGCGCAGGCGAGCACCTCCAGCACCGAGCGGATCTGCGCGTTGGAGGCGCCGCTTTGGCTTTCCACCACGTCGGCGAGGCGGTCGGTGACGAAGTCGGCGTCGACCGTCCAGTGCCGGAACCCGTCGATCGTGCGCAGGGTGCCGGTCTCCAGCCCGGCGTTGACCATTTCCCTGAGCAGGAGCGGATTTCCGGCGCACAGGTCACGCAGCCGGCCCCGGCTGATCGCGTCGAACGGATCGCCGGGCATGCCGGCCAGGAACGCGTCAACGTGTTCGATCGCCAGCGGCGGTACCTCGACCCGCACCGCGATGCGCTCCTTCCACAAGGCCAGCAACGCATCCGGCATCGGCCCGCCGGCCAGCGCGGTGAGGACGAGAAAGCCCCGCCCGTGCCGGGCCAGGTGGTGCACGAGGGCGATCGAGGCGCTGTCGAGCAGGTGGGCGTCGTCGATGGCGAGCACCGGGCGGCGCTCGTGCGGCGCGCTGAAGCGCTCCGCGAAGTGCTGTATCACCTCCAGCGCACCGGCCCGCTGGGCTAGTTTGGGCAACAGGTGGGGAAAGGCGCCGAATGAAACGGTTGCCGCGGCATGGGTCGCGGTGGCCCAGGCGATCTGGCTGCCCTGCCGCCCGAGCCGGGCGCACGCCTCCCGAGCGAGCCTCGTCTTGCCCACCCCCGGCGCGCCGACCAGGACGACACCGCAGACCGATGGCTGGGCCGACGTGTCGACAATGAGCTCAAGCAGGTCATCCCTTCCCGCCAGCGGCCAGATTTCCGTCTCGTTGAGCCCGAACCCATTTTTGGCGCCCACGCTGATCGGCTCCCTTCAGCCCGACGTTTCAGCCCGACGTTTTCAGCCCGACGTTTCAGCCCGACGTTTTCAGCCCGACGTTTCAGCC
>Ga0075418_10001346_pt1 | contig 27736 bp, 7 predicted proteins | sample SoiMetdeltSBSDD2_FD_81776 | JGI IMG/M metagenome (GOLD analysis project Ga0075418, IMG submission 81776) | Bulk soil microbial communities from a Populus tree surrounding site in Tennessee, USA - Soil MetaG P. deltoides SBSDD2 | ecosystem: Environmental > Terrestrial > Soil > Tree plantation...
GATGTCGAGTGGCTGCGTCGATCCCCACCGGCATCGCTGCAACGAAGCCGACACGATGGCGCGTCACGGCTTGGAATCGGGCGCATGCATTACGGGCAGGGACCTCAGGCCGGTCGAGAATGCCGAATCAGGGGCGGCGTTCTGGCTGGCCTGGGGTCTCCTGTGCGGCGCGATGATTGACCACTGCGCGGCGAGGGCTCTATCTTCGCCCGTGCCCGCGCCCTGAGCCTCGCTTCGCCTCGCACCGTGGAGCCCGCTTGAGCCCAGCCCTCTGCCGCCTCGCGACCGCGCTCGTGCTCTGGGGCGCGATGGCGGCCAGCGGGGACGCCGCGCCGGCCATGCCCGGCAAGCGCGGGCGCACGTCGCCGCCCAAAGCGGCGCTGATCGATCCGGCTGTTGCGCTCGCCCGCTTAAAGGCTGCGAAGGCACGTTCGGTGGCAACGCCATCGGCAACGGATACTTTGCGTCTCGTGGCGATGCGGGTCGAGTTCCCGGATCTGCGCTTCGGGGATTCGCCGCCGGCCGACGAGCTGCACGATCGCTTCTACTACGAGACCCAGTTCTCTAATGTCCGGCAGTACTTTAGAGCAGCTTCGAACGGCAGGCTGCAGCTCGAAGTGGACGTGCCCGCAGGCGTCGCCACCGCAGCCGAGCCGCAGGCCTTCTATGGCGACTACGACCACTACGACAGCTTGATGGTGCGTCTCGCCGCCGAAGCCGTGGCGTTCTTCGATCCGACCTTGGACTTCGCGCGCTACGATGGTTTCATCCTCTTGCACGCCGGGCCCGGCCAGGAATCGGACGTGGCCGGCGATTCGCCGACGCAGATTTGGTCGGCATACCTCGACCAAGTCGACTTTCGCACGGTGTTGTCGCCCCCGGACAGCTTGGTTCTCGGTTTGCCCACGAACGACGGCGTCCTGGTGCGCGAGTCCATCGTCTTGCCGGAATGGGAAGTCCAAGATCTGCAAGGAACGAACGGCACGCGCACCGGGCATCTCGGAGTCTACGCGCACGAAATCGGCCAGAAGCTCGGTATGCTGCCGCTCTTCGACGCCGGCCCGTCGCCGATCCCCGACTCGCAAGGTGTCGGCAACTTCTGTCTCATGGGTTATGGACTGTGGGTAGCCAACGGGTTCATTCCGGCGCTGCCTTGCGCTTTCAATCGCCTGCTGATGGGTTGGGTGGATCCGATCGACACAGACGGTGACGCCACGGTCACCTTGCGGGATTACGAAACCGGCGCGCCGGACTCGGTGGTGGCGCTCGTTCCACTCTCGGCGCGCGAGTATTTCCTCGTCTCGTACGTGCGCGAAGATCGGGATGGGCCGGTGCAGTGTGGTGGCATCGACTACCGGCGCTTCTTCCATTTCGACGACAAGAATGCCAACTGTCGCTTCGATTACGTCGATACGAATGGCGACGGGGTGCTGTCCGCGGGCGACTCCATCGATACCTACGCCGGCGCCGAATGGGACTTCTTCATGACCGACTTGATCGGCCTGGAGACTGCGGGCGATGGCTATGGCCTGCTGATCCTGCACGTCGACGAGTGGGTGTTGCAACAGGTGCTGCAGGGAGGCAGCAGCAACGTGCAAGGCGACCCGCGCCGCAAGGCGGTGGATGTCGAGGAGGCCGACGGCATCGAGGATCTCGATCGCTTCCCCGACAACCCGCGCGCTTTCGGCAGTGCCGACGATTACTTCGGTCGCGGCCGCGCGTTCACGCCGCAGACGACGCCGTCGACCGCCGGCACGAGCGGCGCGGCGACCGGGCTCGCGATCACTCTCGAGGCGTTGCCGGACTCCACCGCCAGCGATTTGGATCCGAATTTCGGTCTGCCGGGTGGACGCGCCGTCGTGCGCGTGCAGACCAATGTCCGCGCGGCGAGCGCACCGCGCGCGCGCGCCGAGCGCCAGCTCGAAGGGCGTGTGGGCGCCGATCTGGTGGCCTTGCCGCAGGCCGACGGCAGTGCGGCGCTCGTCGTACCCGGAGCCGCCGGCGCCATGTTCTTGTTGGATGCCGCGCTCGACGATCTTCCGGCCGCAGATGGCGATGCGACGACGCTCGTGCCATGGGCGGTGGCGCCGGGCCTCATGGGTCCTTGGGCCAGCGCGCCGGCGGTGGGCGATCTCGACGGTGACGAGGTTCCCGAGGTCATCGGGATCGCCGCGGCCGAGGTGGCGGGAGCCGTCGTGACACGCGTCTTCGCCTGGCATCGCGACGGCAGCGGCGCGGGCACCGGCGCGTCCTCGTTGGTGACGGAAGCGAGCGGCGCGCCGCGTGCGCTCGCGGTGCTGGATCTCGACGGCCTGCTGGGGGATGAAATCGCCGTGATGACGGAAGACTCCTCGGGCGTGCAGCTTTGGACTTCGCTTTTGCCCGGGCGATCACCGCAGGTGCAGGCTTCGCCGCATGCGGCGCGGCTCGCGGCCGGCCCGGCTCGATTGATGGGCGGGCCAGTGGGCGTCCGCTGGCCGCTCACCGGGTGCACATTGGCGCGCGGCATCGCGTGGGTGGAAGCCGACACGTTGTCCGGCACGAGCGCACTGATCCACGTCTCCACATCCTGCAGCGCGGCCCTTCCCATGCGCGCCGAGTTCGATGCGGCGCCTGGGACCCGGTTCGAGCTCGTCGCCGGGGACACAGACGGCCATGGCGCGGACGAGATCGTGCTCGTCGACACGTCCGGGCGCGTGCGTCGTGCGAGCGCGACGGCTGGATCGATCGAGGTGCGCGACATCGGCAATCTCGGCGACCGCATGCAGTCGCCGCTCGCGCTGGTGGACCTGGATGGTGATGGCGCGCTGGAAATCTTGGGTGCCGGCGAAGCCGCGATGCACGTGCTGTCGTTCTCGGGCGCGGAGCGCCAAGGTTGGCCGTATGCCTACGCGCTCGATCCCGCGATGTCGCCCGCACCGGCGCCGAATGGGGATGCGGGAACGGCGCTCGTGGCCGATGTCGATGGCGACAACGGCATGGAGGTGCTGCTGCACGGCACGAGCGGTGTGCTGCTGGTGTGGGATCACGACGGCCGCCGTCGTCCCGATCTCGAGACCACCGCGCCGGCGGGCGCCGCGAGGAGCCCCACATTGTCCGATCTCGATGGCGATGGCAGGCCCGAGCTGGCAGCGATGGCACGCTTCCACCGGGTGCAGTCGTGGGATGCGGCGGCGGAAAGCCTGACCACGCACGAAGTGACCGACATCGGGCTGTGGAGCCTTTCCCAAGCGGGTGAAACACGCTGGGGAGTGCTCGGCGGTGACGGCGGTCACAGTTTCCGCGCGCCCATCGGATTGCCGCTCATGCCGCGTCCGAACGATGCCGAGCTCGCGAGCTTCGTCGTGGCGCCGAACCCAGCGTCGACCGCGTTGCGAGCGCGGGTCGAGCTGAGCGATGACGCGACCGTGACCTGCAGCCTGCACAATCTCGAAGGCGAAACCGTGCAGCGCATGAGCCGCATTGGGACGACGGGGGACATCGTCGAGTTCACCTTCGACCTGTCCCAGGTCGCCTCCGGCATCTATTTCGCAAGGATGGAACTGTCGAGCGGAGGAATCCGCGTTCGCCCTGTGGCGATCCGGCGCTGACGGGTTTCCGCCCGCTGCCTCGGCGGCAGCTTGGGATCGGCGTTGGACGACCGGCGTCGCAACGATTAGAATGCCGGTGCAGAGCTCGGGCACTGCCTGCTGGACCGAAGTCCCTCCCGAGGAGGACGATCTCTCCCATGTCCCAATTCCGGCCTCTCGCCCGCGCGTCGAGCCGCAGGGTGACGCGGATGGCGCAGTGCGCCCTCGTGATTCTTCTGTTCCAGAGCGCGCCGGGGAACGCCGCCCAGCCCGGCACGGCCGGATTCATGTCGCTGCGTTTCGGCACCGGGGCGCGTTTCGCCGGCATGGGGGATACGGGCGTGTCCCTTGCCTCCGATGCCACCGCGGCCTACTGGAACCCCGCCGGATTGGCGGGCGAGAAGAGCACCAGCATCGCGCTGCAGCACAACGAGTGGATGGAGACCGTGCGCGTCGAGTCGGCATCGCTGGCGCACGCGACGTCGATCGGAGTCTTCGGGCTGCATTTTTCCGGCCTGTATCTGGACGAGATCCAGCGCACAACGACGGCGAGCAGCATCTCCGAAGGCTTCTTCAATGTCTACGAGATCGCCGTGCAGGGCGGGTTCGGTCGCGAGGTCGGCACGGTCGAGAAGCTCGGGAAGTTCGAAGCCGGTCTCGGCTTCAAGGGACTAATGAGCGGCATCGACGACGAGAAGGCCAGCGGCTGGGCCGTGGACGTGGGGTCGCGATTGCACACGCGCATCGAGGGGCTCACCTTCGCTGCTGCGGCCTTGCACCTCGGTCCCGAGATGACCTTCATCGAGGACGGCTTCGAGTTGCCCGTGACCTTGCGCGTCGGCGGCGACTATCAGATCCCGTTCGAGTCGCAGCGCACCACATTGGTCCTGGCCTACGATCTCGAGGTGGTCAACGACGACGATCCACGCAATCACTTCGGGGCGGAAGTGAGTTACATGGACCTCTTCAGCCTTCGCGGTGGCTGGAAGACGGGGTTCACCACGCAGAGCGGATCCTTCGGTGTCGGCGTGCGCAAGGCGGGATATCGCTTCGACTATGCCTACACCAGCGTGAGCGAGGACCTCGGTAGTGCGCATCGTTTCTCCCTCGCCATCGATCTCTAGACGGCGCGTCGGGCTCCTGCTGCTGGTCCTGCCGTTCCTGGGTGCCGGCGCCGTGGGCGCAGCGCCGCATGCTTGCGCCGTGCGCCTGGCAAGGTCGATGCATGCGACGAAGACCTTGCCGAGCATCCTCGGCGGGTTGCCGTTCGCTCCGGTGGATGTCGCACCGCTCCTTGCCGCTTCCGTCGACAACATGGCTTCGAGCGGGGGTCCTGGACCGGCGCACGCGCTCGCCGACTGGATCATCCTGCGTTTCGCCGACGATGCGGCGCTCGCGCAAGCGCTGCCGCTGCTGCGCGCGCAGACAAGCGTCGCCGAGGTCGAGCCGATCCGGCTCCTGGCGTTGGATGGCGACGAGGATGCGGCGGCCATCGGCGTGCGCCAGGAGGCCGAGATTCCCTGGAACATCGAGCGCGTCGGCGCGGTGGCGGCGCTCGGGCTGATCGAGCCCGATCCATCGTTGATCGTGGCGGTGATCGATACCGGCGCCGATCTCTCGCATCCGGATCTCGTCGCCCAGCTGTGGAGCAACGACGATCCTCCCGGCAATGCGTCGCCGAACGACGACACCCGAGATCAGAACGCCGATGGGGTGATCGAAGCCTGGGAACAGCTCGACGACGATGACAACGGCTACGTCGACGACTTGCATGGGTTCGATTTCACCGACGCTCCGGGGCAGAGCGCTTCGGGCGATGCCGTCGGGCGCGACAACGATCCCTCCGATCAGAACGGTCACGGCACGCACGTCGCAGGCATCATCGCCGCAAACGGGCGAGTGCGCGGCGTCGCGCCGTTCGTGCGCCTCATGCCGGTGCGCGCCGCGTTCAATCAGTTCCTCGGCTCCGGTGCGCTCGAAACCGACGATGCCGCCGCGGCGATCGTGTACGCCGTCGACAACGGCGCGCGCATCCTGAATCTCTCCTGGGGCGATCGCGAGGAGTCGAACTTGGTGCGCGCGGCGCTCGAGTATGCCGCCGCGCACGATGTCGTCATCGTGGCGGCGGCCGGGAACGGCGCCAGCGCCGCCGCACATTTTCCCAGCTCCGATCCGCGCGTCATCGGCGTCGCCGCCAGCAATCGCAACGGCACGCGCACCGCATTCTCGAATTTCGGCGCCACCGCAGGCGTCGTCCTTGCGGCGCCGGGCGAGGAGAGCGCTTTCCCCGGCCGCGGCATCCGCAGCCTGTTGCCGCTGGCGTTCGACGACGACGGCGTCCGCGACGGTCTGGGCGAACGGCGAGGCACGTCGATGTCGGCGCCGCACGTCGCCGGCGTCGCCGCTCTGGTGCTCTGCCGCGCCGATCGTCCGGATGCCGGACGTACTCGCGCCTTGCTGGTGGCCGGGGCGCGCCGTGCGAACGCGGCGGATTGGACTCCTGATCTCGGTCACGGCGAGGTGGATGCCGTGGGCGCCGTGCAAACCGATGACGACCTCACGGTGGCGATTCTCGGACCCGAGACGCCATTCGCCGGCGAGCGTTTGACCTTGATCGGCACGGTGCTGAGCGGCGACTTGCCCCGGCGCTCGCTGTCGGTGCTGCATCTGCCGAGCGGCAGCACCCGCGTGCTCCTCCACGCAGAGCTCGGTCAGGTCGTCGCCGACACCTTGGTCTCGGTCCCATTTGCCGGCGAGCCCGAGGGTGATTGGGAGCTCGCATTGCACGTCGAAACCGCGGATGGACGCGAGCGCCAATGGCACGGCGGTTTTCGCCTCGACCGATCACCACCCGTCATCGACACCTTGGTGGTGGAGTCGGGATGGAAGAGCGGCGAGCCCCGCTGGTTGGTCTCGATGCATGCCGACGAACCCGTCCGCGCCAGCGTGCGGCAGGAGCACGAGGCAGTGCCGTTCCTCGCCGACGCGGGCTGGGCGACGCGGCTGCAGATGGAAGGCCCGGCCACACCGCAGGCGGAATCCGCTTGGATCGTCCGGCTCGAGGATGCGAATGGCAGCGTGACCGAGGCGTCCCTGCCAGCCCCGGCACGGCTCGAGACTTGGGACGCGCCGGAAACCCTGCAGCTCCTCGACCGCGACTTCAATTTCCAGCCCACCGACACGTGGGGGCAATCGCCGCTCGGAGCCGTCGTCTGGGGGCGAAAGTTCTTGGTTGCGAACCTGGCGAGGATGCAGGCGGTGGCGGTGCAGAACGATCGGTTCGTGCGTGTCTTCGACTGCCAGTTCGATGGATTCCCCCAGGGCTTCGCCGACACCAACGGCGACGGTGCGGCGGATCTCTTGTTCCAAGGCTCGTCGACGGGACTTGGAGCGACCTGGCTGGTGACGCGAGGTGCCGCGGCGTTTCCGGATTCGATCCTCGCAACGGTGCGCGAGCAGCGTGCCATCGGTTTCTTCGCTCTCGACGAGGATCCGGCCTTCGAAGCGATCTTGTCGCGCGACAATCGGCTCTTCCTCTATGACGATGCCACCGCCGGCGCACCGCGCTTGATGCAGGTGCTCGACAATCCGGATCCGAGCGGCTTCGCAACCTGGGGCGCGGACGCGGCCGCGGGCGACTTCGATGCCGACGGGCAACTCGAGTTCGCCTGCGGCGACGCGGAAGGATTCATCAGCGTGTTCGAACGCGCCCCGAGCGGGCTGTTCGAGCTGCAGCATCGTGAAGATTCGGGAGGGACCTACGCCTACGACTTGAGCTCGATGCCGGAAGGGGGCTTCGTCGTCGGCTCGCAGCGCAGCAAGTCGGTGACCGGCGACGGGTTCGCGACGGTGGTGGTCGCGTTCGACGTCCACGCCCCGGACCGGGCGACGTATCCGTTCCTGGCACCGGTGAATGTGCTCGAATTCGGCAGCGCGGTGGCGGAGTCGCCATCGACAGGCGCGACGTGGCTCGCCCTCGTGCAAGGCAGCGATCTCTATCTCGCGCGCGGTGCGCGTGAGCCGCGCGCCCCGCGCTTGCATGCCCAAGTGGCCGAGGGCCGAGCTCCCGCCTTCGCCGATCTGGACGCCGACGGCAGGCTGGAGCTGGTGCTGCGGAACGAAAGCGAAGCCACGCTGTGGCGCTTGGTCGAGGACGAGTCAGGTCCCTATGCGCTGCGCTCCGAGTCGCTCGGCCCGGATCGCCTGCGCCTGAGCTGGACGCCGGGGGCGAGCGGCATCTCGCGTGTGGAGCGACTCGGGCTCGACGGTCTCTGGGAGACGCGCGGCGAAACCACCGCTGCCACCTGGATCGATTCGACGCTCGTCGCCTTCGCGCCGTACCAATACACCGTGCTGGGCGTCACGAATGGCCAGACACTGGGCGCCACGAATGGGGTCGCTGCCTCCGCGCAACCGTTGCCCCGGCTCTTGGACGTGCGCGCGACGGGTGCGGATGCGTTGCGCCTGCGCACCAGCAACCGGTTGCACCCCGCGACTTTGGTGCCGCAGCGCTTCGTCGTGAGCACGGGCGGCGTGCGTCACGCAGTCCAACAGCTCACGGTCGCAGAGGACGGACGCGTCGTCGATCTGCTGCTCGCCACCGCGCTTGATTGCGGCTCGTTCCGCGTCGAGACCGACAGCCTGCGCGACGACCAGTGGGGCTTGCTCGCGGGCGAGGCGAGCCGCATCGACGGCCGGCGCGATTGCGACCTCGAGGCCTTCGTCGTGCAGCGCGTTGAACTCACGCCAAGCGGCATCGAGATCGTGTGGAGTCGCGAGCCCGACTCGCTGGCGCAAGCGCCGGACAGCTACACCCTGAAATGGGACGCGATGCCGCTCGCCATCGCACGCGTCGAATGGGTGGCGCCGGAGCGCACCCGGCTGGTAGTGACGGATACGCCGTTCGTCGGCCGCGGCATTCCTTACCTGCTGCGTGTCGAGGCGCCGGTGCGCGCGCGTGCGGACGGGGAGCCGTTGACCGGCGAAACGATCGAGCATCGAGTCTACATCGAGGGCCAGGGAGCGCCGCACGTATTCCCGGTACCGAACCCGGTGCGTGGTGAGGAAGTCGTGTTCGTCGAGGCCGCGGCCGATACGAGGGTGCAGATCTTCGACCTCGAAGGCCAACTCGTGCACGAGCTGAGCGACGCTCTGGGGGGCGGTTTACGCTGGGATCTGCGCAACAGCGGCGGCGGCACGGTGGCGAGCGGCATCTATCTTTTCGTGGCGCGCGACGCGCGCGGCACGAGCCGCGGGCGTCTCGCGATCCTGCGCTGATTCAAGCCGGCGGCCAGCGGCAGGGTGTGAAGACGCCGTCTTCGAGCCGCGCGTAGGAGAACAGCGACAACCAATCGCCGAGCACCAGCAGCTCGCCACCGGGCAAGTGCCGGTGCATCTGCGTGTGAACGTGGCCGAGAACGAGCGCGTCGAAACCGCGCGCGAATGCCGCCTCGGCCGCGACTTCGAGCCGGCGCGAGTCGACCGCTTGCGCCGTGCTCTGCGCGTGCGACCAACGATCCAAGCGGCGAGCGCACACCTCGAGCACGTCGGGATGGAGCGCCCGTGCGCAGGCGATGGCGAGCGGATGCCGCACCACGCGTTTGAGGAGCTTGTAGCCATGGTCCCCGGGACCTTTGCCATCCCCGTGCGCGACGAGAACCCGGCGCCCTTGGGTGGCGACGACGAGATCGGTGGCGTGGGTCTCGATGTCGAGCTCGTCACGGAAGAACGGACTGCGCCAGTAGTCGTGATTGCCGGCGAGATAGTCGATGCGGGTGCCGGAACGGCGCAATCGCAGCAATCCCTCGAGGATGTCGAAATACCCCTTCGGCATCGTCTTGCCGAGGTCGAACCAGAACTGGAACAGGTCGCCGTCCAAGACCACTTGCGAAACTCCATGCAGGGATTCGAGGAAGGCGAGGAATGTCGACCGGCGCTGGCGCTCCGCTGCGTCGACCGGGAGAGCGAAGTGCGCGTCCGAGACGAAGTAGACCTTGGCGCTCACCTCGACCCTCCCTGGGCCTCTCGACGCGACACGGCTGGCAGTCTCGAGCGCGGGGCGATCTCCTCAACCCCACGCGCATTGACAGAGTAGAGGAGGCGAACGTAGACTCGGTCAGGTTTCTTGCGCCGGTGGGGCCCCCATCCCCGGATGACGTGCGGCGCACAGGTTTCCGAACCGCCCCCGCGGTCCCCACGACAATCGCAGCGTGTGGAGTGTGCGCATGCGCGCCATCGCGATCCAGACATCAAGCTGGCTCCGGCTCGTCACATCCGCCTGGCTTCCGCTCGGCGCCGCCCTCCTGCTCTTGCCCGGATCCGCCCTTTCGCAAGAACCGGCTGCGAAGGGCGGGGTGAACGCTGGCGTCTACGGCCAGGTGGAAAACGTCCACAGCCCGTTCGCCAAGGTGGCGCAGATCGTCAGCCCCTCGGTGGTCTACATCGAGGTGCTGCGCGGCCAGAACCAGAGCCGCCGCGGTCCGTACGACGAGTTCTTTCACGACTTCACCCCGCGCGGCGGCTGGCCGGCGCGCCCGACATCGGGCTCGGGGTTCGTCATGGACGCGCGCGGCACCATCATGACGAATAACCATGTGATCGATGGCGCCGAGGGCGTGACCGCCACGTTCTTGAACGGGGACAGCTATCACTGCGACATCGTCGGACAAGATCCGCGCACCGACATCGCCGTCGTTCGCATCCGGGAGCCGGCGCGCGGCGGCAAAGGGTTTCCCGCCTTGGTCCTCGGGGACAGCGACGAAATCCAGGTCGGTGACTGGGCCATCGCCGTGGGCAATCCCTTCGGCGAACAGCTCGCGGGCACCGTGACCGTCGGTGTGATCAGCGCCAAGGGCCGCAGCGACCTCAACATCATGGGCGCGGAAATCGAATACCAGGATTTCATCCAAACGGATGCGTCGATCAATCTCGGCAACAGCGGCGGGCCGCTGGTGAACATTCGCGGCGAAGTCATCGGCGTGAGCAGTGCGGTCAACATGCAGGGGCAAGGCATCGGTTTCGCCATCCCGATCAACTTGGCGGCGCTGGTGTCGCAGCAGCTCATCGACACGGGGCGCGTGCGCCGGGGGTTCCTCGGCATCGGCCTCGCGGGGTTGACGCGTGCCGTGGCCGAGGGCAACGACTGGGATTTGAGCGCCGGAATCCTCATCCAGAGCGTGGTCCCCGACAGTCCCGCCGACAAAGCGGGCTTGAGACCCGATGACGTCATCGTCGAGTTCGAGGGCCGGCCGGTGAGCAACACGTCGCAGTTCCGCCTGCTGGTGGCCAGCACCGATGTCGGCAAGACGGTGCAATTGCGCGTCTTCCGGGCCGGCAAGTACTTGGATCTGAAGGTGACCCTGAGCGATGACGCCGAGCAGAGGCCGCAGGCGCCGCAGGTCGCCATTCCCAGCACCAGCTGGCTTGGCATCCAGGTCGAAGACGTGGCGCACGCGCCGGTGCGAGAGCAATTTGGACTCGCCGAGGACGAGCGCGGCGTGGTCATCACCGAAGTCGAGCCGGGCAGCCCCGCCGCCGAGCAGGGCCTTCAGCCGGGCACCCTCATCCTCGGCATCGTCAACCGGGAGGTCGATGGAATCGAAGATTATGGAACGATCCGTGACGAGCTTCAGGACCGGCGCAAGCCGATCACACTGAAGATCAAAGAGGGTGGCACTGTTCGGTACGTGGTTCTCCGACCACGCTCCTGAACAGGTCCACCGACGTCGGGCCATCCACCCCACGCGCCCGGCCTCCCCACTTGCACATGTGCCGCGAAAGCGGTTTGGCCGAGACGTTCCCCACGACGGTCTCATGGGTTCCATATCCCCAAGAGGCGAGGAGTGGTCATGTCGAGTGCTAGGGTGCGAGGGGGCGCCGTCGAAGGCAGCCTGGATCTGTATTTGCGTGAGATCAATGCCACGGCGCTCTTGTCGCGGGCGGAAGAAACCGCCTTGGCGAAACGCGTCGCGGCGGGGGAAGCCGCCGCGCTGGACCATCTGGTGCGCGCGAACCTGCGGTTCGTGGTCTCGATCGCCAAGCAATACGCCAACCAAGGGCTGTCGCTCGAGGATCTGATCAACGAGGGCAACTTGGGGCTCATCAAGGCCGCCCAACGCTTCGACTACCGGCGCGGCTTCAAGTTCATCTCCTACGCGGTGTGGTGGATTCGGCAGTCCATGCACCAAGCGCTGGCCGAGCAATCTCGCGTGGTGCGCTTGCCGCTCAACCGCGCCAGCGCCTTGTATCGGATCGGCAAGACCGTGCGCCGGCTGCACCAGGAGTTGGATCGCCAGCCGGACGAAAACGAGATCGCCGCGCGCATGAACATGAGTCTGACGGAGGTGCGGGAGACCCTGCGCGTCGCCCACCCCTCGCTGTCGCTCGACGAGACCTTCGATGGCGACGAGGACGCGAACTCGCTGCTTTCCTGTCTGGCGGACGCGGCCAGCGCTCAACCCGATCGCATCACCTTCGAGCGCACGATGGAGCGGGATCTAGCCGCCGCCGTGGCGCGACTCGAGCCGCGCGAGCAACGCATTCTCCGCCTTTATTTCGGGCTCGACGGCAGCAACCCGTTGACCTTGGAGCAGATCGGAACGGAGCTGCACCTGACACGCGAGCGCATCCGGCAGATCAAGGAAAAGGCGCTGGAGAAGATGCGCGCCGGTGAGGTGGGCGCCGGACTGGCAGCCTATATCGAGGAATAGCCGTTTGTACCCAGACCGCAGCTCGCACGACGGGTGAGGTGGCCCGCACCCACGCTGCGGCTGGGTGAATTCGCCGAACCGGCACCCCATGGGCCCCGAGTCGCCGATTGGCGCGCTCGGTGCTCGACCTCCAGGGTGCAGGACGGGCCGTGAGACCCTGTCGTGGCCGGAGGCGATGGGACCGACCTCGGCCATCGACGGACCGACCCTAGACCCGGGATCGGATGCGGTACGGAGAGAAATCATGAGGAACGCCCGGGAATCCCCCCGCCATCGAACTCGAGCCGTTTCAGTAACCGATTTATTTCGTTCGGCTTGAACCTTCAGCCCAGCCTCCAGACGCGTGCCCGACGACGGATCGGTGCTTCTGGCGCGGAAAATGCCTTGACGACCTCCAAGTCAGGCAAGCAAAGTCCTGACGAAACGTCACCCCTCGGGGGATGGCTTCCTCGAAGCGTCGAAAAATGGTGCGAAGTGGCCTCCAGTGGGGGACCCGCTTCGTGGTCTCCGGCACGGGAGTTTGTGGGTGTTGCGATCGTTACTGCAATGGCGTCCCACTCGCGGCAAGAAGCTCACTTTCTTGTACGTCCCGGATGACGCCGATGTGCGTCAGTTCCGCGTGCCGCAGTCGGCGCTGGCCTGGGTCGCCGCCGCACTTCTCGTCGGACTCGGCTTGATCGGCTTCTTCGGTGTGCGCTACATCGGGGCCCTGTCCGAGGGCCGGGAAATGCTGCGCTTGCACAGTGAGAACGAGACGTTGCGCCAGCGGCTCGAGTCCATCGAGGGCCAGATGGATGCCCTCGCGCTCGCGATGAAGGACACACGGCAGGTGCAAGAGCGCCTGCGTTTGATCGCCAGCCTGCAGCCGATCCAGGCGGATGTGCTCGCGGCCGGTGTCGGCGGACCTCTGGTGCGCGACGACAGCGGCGCTCTGCCAGAGGATCTGGTCACCCAGATCGACCGCACCAGCGGCAGCATCTCGCAGATGCTCCGGCAAGCGAGCATTCAGAAAGAAAGTTACGACGAAATCGTCACGGCGTTGCGCGCCAAGCAGGAAGTCTGGGATCGCACGCCCTCGGTGCGGCCGGTGCACACCGGTTTCATCACCGGCCGTTACGGTCGCCGCATGGATCCGTTCACCGGCCAGGCGGCGATGCATCGCGGCATCGACATCGCGGCGCAGCCCGGCGCCATGGTCCGCGCCACCGCCGAGGGGGTCGTGACGCGCGCTGGCTTCTGGGGCGGCTATGGCCTTGTGGTGGAGATCGATCACGGCGACGGTCTGACCAGCCGCTACGCCCATTGCAGCAAGGTGCTCGTCGGGCCCGGGCAGCGGGTGAAACGTGGCGACCGCGTCGCGCGCGTCGGGAGCACGGGCAAAGCCACCGGTTCGCACGTGCACTACGAGGTCATTCAGAACGGTCTGCCGCAAGATCCGATGAAGTTCATCCTCCAGCCCGACGTCAGCGTCGACTGATCTCCGCGCAGAGGCGCGTCACGAACGGCTGTGACGCCGGTCGTGGGGTGGGTGCGGTGCACGAATCGAATTCCGCTCGGAAACTTTCCAGGCGACAAGCTCTCCAACTGCTGGCCAGCAGTTGGAGAGCTTGTCGCCTGGAAAGTTTCCGAGCGGAATTCGATTCGTGCACCGCACCCACCCCACGACCGGCGTCACAGCCGTTCGTGACGCGCCTCTGCGCGGAGATCAGTCGACGCTGACGTCGGGCTGGAGGATGAACTTCATCGGATCTTGCGGCAGACCGTTCTGAATGACCTCGTAGTGCACGTGCGAACCGGTGGCTTTGCCCGTGCTCCCGACGCGCGCGACGCGGTCGCCACGTTTCACCCGCTGCCCGGGCCCGACGAGCACCTTGCTGCAATGGGCGTAGCGGCTGGTCAGACCGTCGCCGTGATCGATCTCCACCACAAGGCCATAGCCGCCCCAGAAGCCAGCGCGCGTCACGACCCCCTCGGCGGTGGCGCGGACCATGGCGCCGGGCTGCGCCGCGATGTCGATGCCGCGATGCATCGCCGCCTGGCCGGTGAACGGATCCATGCGGCGACCGTAACGGCCGGTGATGAAACCGGTGTGCACCGGCCGCACCGAGGGCGTGCGATCCCAGACTTCCTGCTTGGCGCGCAACGCCGTGACGATTTCGTCGTAACTTTCTTTCTGAATGCTCGCTTGCCGGAGCATCTGCGAGATGCTGCCGCTGGTGCGGTCGATCTGGGTGACCAGATCCTCTGGCAGAGCGCCGCTGTCGTCGCGCACCAGAGGTCCGCCGACACCGGCCGCGAGCACATCCGCCTGGATCGGCTGCAGGCTGGCGATCAAACGCAGGCGCTCTTGCACCTGCCGTGTGTCCTTCATCGCGAGCGCGAGGGCATCCATCTGGCCCTCGATGGACTCGAGCCGCTGGCGCAACGTCTCGTTCTCACTGTGCAAGCGCAGCATTTCCCGGCCCTCGGACAGGGCCCCGATGTAGCGCACACCGAAGAAGCCGATCAAGCCGAGTCCGACGAGAAGTGCGGCGGCGACCCAGGCCAGCGCCGACTGCGGCACGCGGAACTGACGCACATCGGCGTCATCCGGGACGTACAAGAAAGTGAGCTTCTTGCCGCGAGTGGGACGCCATTGCAGTAACGATCGCAACACCCACAAACTCCCGTGCCGGAGACCACGAAGCGGGTCCCCCACTGGAGGCCACTTCGCACCATTTTTCGACGCTTCGAGGAAGCCATCCCCCGAGGGGTGACGTTTCGTCAGGACTTTGCTTGCCTGACTTGGAGGTCGTCAAGGCATTTTCCGCGCCAGAAGCACCGATCCGTCGTCGGGCACGCGTCTGGAGGCTGGGCTGAAGGTTCAAGCCGAACGAAATAAATCGGTTACTGAAACGGCTCGAGTTCGATGGCGGGGGGATTCCCGGGCGTTCCTCATGATTTCTCTCCGTACCGCATCCGATCCCGGGTCTAGGGTCGGTCCGTCGATGGCCGAGGTCGGTCCCATCGCCTCCGGCCACGACAGGGTCTCACGGCCCGTCCTGCACCCTGGAGGTCGAGCACCGAGCGCGCCAATCGGCGACTCGGGGCCCATGGGGTGCCGGTTCGGCGAATTCACCCAGCCGCAGCGTGGGTGCGGGCCACCTCACCCGTCGTGCGAGCTGCGGTCTGGGTACAAACGGCTATTCCTCGATATAGGCTGCCAGTCCGGCGCCCACCTCACCGGCGCGCATCTTCTCCAGCGCCTTTTCCTTGATCTGCCGGATGCGCTCGCGTGTCAGGTGCAGCTCCGTTCCGATCTGCTCCAAGGTCAACGGGTTGCTGCCGTCGAGCCCGAAATAAAGGCGGAGAATGCGTTGCTCGCGCGGCTCGAGTCGCGCCACGGCGGCGGCTAGATCCCGCTCCATCGTGCGCTCGAAGGTGATGCGATCGGGTTGAGCGCTGGCCGCGTCCGCCAGACAGGAAAGCAGCGAGTTCGCGTCCTCGTCGCCATCGAAGGTCTCGTCGAGCGACAGCGAGGGGTGGGCGACGCGCAGGGTCTCCCGCACCTCCGTCAGACTCATGTTCATGCGCGCGGCGATCTCGTTTTCGTCCGGCTGGCGATCCAACTCCTGGTGCAGCCGGCGCACGGTCTTGCCGATCCGATACAAGGCGCTGGCGCGGTTGAGCGGCAAGCGCACCACGCGAGATTGCTCGGCCAGCGCTTGGTGCATGGACTGCCGAATCCACCACACCGCGTAGGAGATGAACTTGAAGCCGCGCCGGTAGTCGAAGCGTTGGGCGGCCTTGATGAGCCCCAAGTTGCCCTCGTTGATCAGATCCTCGAGCGACAGCCCTTGGTTGGCGTATTGCTTGGCGATCGAGACCACGAACCGCAGGTTCGCGCGCACCAGATGGTCCAGCGCGGCGGCTTCCCCCGCCGCGACGCGTTTCGCCAAGGCGGTTTCTTCCGCCCGCGACAAGAGCGCCGTGGCATTGATCTCACGCAAATACAGATCCAGGCTGCCTTCGACGGCGCCCCCTCGCACCCTAGCACTCGACATGACCACTCCTCGCCTCTTGGGGATATGGAACCCATGAGACCGTCGTGGGGAACGTCTCGGCCAAACCGCTTTCGCGGCACATGTGCAAGTGGGGAGGCCGGGCGCGTGGGGTGGATGGCCCGACGTCGGTGGACCTGTTCAGGAGCGTGGTCGGAGAACCACGTACCGAACAGTGCCACCCTCTTTGATCTTCAGTGTGATCGGCTTGCGCCGGTCCTGAAGCTCGTCACGGATCGTTCCATAATCTTCGATTCCATCGACCTCCCGGTTGACGATGCCGAGGATGAGGGTGCCCGGCTGAAGGCCCTGCTCGGCGGCGGGGCTGCCCGGCTCGACTTCGGTGATGACCACGCCGCGCTCGTCCTCGGCGAGTCCAAATTGCTCTCGCACCGGCGCGTGCGCCACGTCTTCGACCTGGATGCCAAGCCAGCTGGTGCTGGGAATGGCGACCTGCGGCGCCTGCGGCCTCTGCTCGGCGTCATCGCTCAGGGTCACCTTCAGATCCAAGTACTTGCCGGCCCGGAAGACGCGCAATTGCACCGTCTTGCCGACATCGGTGCTGGCCACCAGCAGGCGGAACTGCGACGTGTTGCTCACCGGCCGGCCCTCGAACTCGACGATGACGTCATCGGGTCTCAAGCCCGCTTTGTCGGCGGGACTGTCGGGGACCACGCTCTGGATGAGGATTCCGGCGCTCAAATCCCAGTCGTTGCCCTCGGCCACGGCACGCGTCAACCCCGCGAGGCCGATGCCGAGGAACCCCCGGCGCACGCGCCCCGTGTCGATGAGCTGCTGCGACACCAGCGCCGCCAAGTTGATCGGGATGGCGAAACCGATGCCTTGCCCCTGCATGTTGACCGCACTGCTCACGCCGATGACTTCGCCGCGAATGTTCACCAGCGGCCCGCCGCTGTTGCCGAGATTGATCGACGCATCCGTTTGGATGAAATCCTGGTATTCGATTTCCGCGCCCATGATGTTGAGGTCGCTGCGGCCCTTGGCGCTGATCACACCGACGGTCACGGTGCCCGCGAGCTGTTCGCCGAAGGGATTGCCCACGGCGATGGCCCAGTCACCGACCTGGATTTCGTCGCTGTCCCCGAGGACCAAGGCGGGAAACCCTTTGCCGCCGCGCGCCGGCTCCCGGATGCGAACGACGGCGATGTCGGTGCGCGGATCTTGTCCGACGATGTCGCAGTGATAGCTGTCCCCGTTCAAGAACGTGGCGGTCACGCCCTCGGCGCCATCGATCACATGGTTATTCGTCATGATGGTGCCGCGCGCGTCCATGACGAACCCCGAGCCCGATGTCGGGCGCGCCGGCCAGCCGCCGCGCGGGGTGAAGTCGTGAAAGAACTCGTCGTACGGACCGCGGCGGCTCTGGTTCTGGCCGCGCAGCACCTCGATGTAGACCACCGAGGGGCTGACGATCTGCGCCACCTTGGCGAACGGGCTGTGGACGTTTTCCACCTGGCCGTAGACGCCAGCGTTCACCCCGCCCTTCGCAGCCGGTTCTTGCGAAAGGGCGGATCCGGGCAAGAGCAGGAGGGCGGCGCCGAGCGGAAGCCAGGCGGATGTGACGAGCCGGAGCCAGCTTGATGTCTGGATCGCGATGGCGCGCATGCGCACACTCCACACGCTGCGATTGTCGTGGGGACCGCGGGGGCGGTTCGGAAACCTGTGCGCCGCACGTCATCCGGGGATGGGGGCCCCACCGGCGCAAGAAACCTGACCGAGTCTACGTTCGCCTCCTCTACTCTGTCAATGCGCGTGGGGTTGAGGAGATCGCCCCGCGCTCGAGACTGCCAGCCGTGTCGCGTCGAGAGGCCCAGGGAGGGTCGAGGTGAGCGCCAAGGTCTACTTCGTCTCGGACGCGCACTTCGCTCTCCCGGTCGACGCAGCGGAGCGCCAGCGCCGGTCGACATTCCTCGCCTTCCTCGAATCCCTGCATGGAGTTTCGCAAGTGGTCTTGGACGGCGACCTGTTCCAGTTCTGGTTCGACCTCGGCAAGACGATGCCGAAGGGGTATTTCGACATCCTCGAGGGATTGCTGCGATTGCGCCGTTCCGGCACCCGCATCGACTATCTCGCCGGCAATCACGACTACTGGCGCAGTCCGTTCTTCCGTGACGAGCTCGACATCGAGACCCACGCCACCGATCTCGTCGTCGCCACCCAAGGGCGCCGGGTTCTCGTCGCGCACGGGGATGGCAAAGGTCCCGGGGACCATGGCTACAAGCTCCTCAAACGCGTGGTGCGGCATCCGCTCGCCATCGCCTGCGCACGGGCGCTCCATCCCGACGTGCTCGAGGTGTGCGCTCGCCGCTTGGATCGTTGGTCGCACGCGCAGAGCACGGCGCAAGCGGTCGACTCGCGCCGGCTCGAAGTCGCGGCCGAGGCGGCATTCGCGCGCGGTTTCGACGCGCTCGTTCTCGGCCACGTTCACACGCAGATGCACCGGCACTTGCCCGGTGGCGAGCTGCTGGTGCTCGGCGATTGGTTGTCGCTGTTCTCCTACGCGCGGCTCGAAGACGGCGTCTTCACACCCTGCCGCTGGCCGCCGGCTTGAATCAGCGCAGGATCGCGAGACGCCCGCGGCTCGTGCCGCGCGCGTCGCGCGCCACGAAAAGATAGATGCCGCTCGCCACCGTGCCGCCGCCGCTGTTGCGCAGATCCCAGCGTAAACCGCCCCCCAGAGCGTCGCTCAGCTCGTGCACGAGTTGGCCTTCGAGGTCGAAGATCTGCACCCTCGTATCGGCCGCGGCCTCGACGAACACGACTTCCTCACCACGCACCGGGTTCGGTACCGGGAATACGTGCGGCGCTCCCTGGCCCTCGATGTAGACTCGATGCTCGATCGTTTCGCCGGTCAACGGCTCCCCGTCCGCACGCGCGCGCACCGGCGCCTCGACACGCAGCAGGTAAGGAATGCCGCGGCCGACGAACGGCGTATCCGTCACTACCAGCCGGGTGCGCTCCGGCGCCACCCATTCGACGCGTGCGATGGCGAGCGGCATCGCGTCCCATTTCAGGGTGTAGCTGTCCGGCGCTTGCGCCAGCGAGTCGGGCTCGCGACTCCACACGATCTCGATGCCGCTTGGCGTGAGTTCAACGCGCTGCACGACGAAGGCCTCGAGGTCGCAATCGCGCCGGCCGTCGATGCGGCTCGCCTCGCCCGCGAGCAAGCCCCACTGGTCGTCGCGCAGGCTGTCGGTCTCGACGCGGAACGAGCCGCAATCAAGCGCGGTGGCGAGCAGCAGATCGACGACGCGTCCGTCCTCTGCGACCGTGAGCTGTTGGACTGCGTGACGCACGCCGCCCGTGCTCACGACGAAGCGCTGCGGCACCAAAGTCGCGGGGTGCAACCGGTTGCTGGTGCGCAGGCGCAACGCATCCGCACCCGTCGCGCGCACGTCCAAGAGCCGGGGCAACGGTTGCGCGGAGGCAGCGACCCCATTCGTGGCGCCCAGTGTCTGGCCATTCGTGACGCCCAGCACGGTGTATTGGTACGGCGCGAAGGCGACGAGCGTCGAATCGATCCAGGTGGCAGCGGTGGTTTCGCCGCGCGTCTCCCAGAGACCGTCGAGCCCGAGTCGCTCCACACGCGAGATGCCGCTCGCCCCCGGCGTCCAGCTCAGGCGCAGGCGATCCGGGCCGAGCGACTCGGAGCGCAGCGCATAGGGACCTGACTCGTCCTCGACCAAGCGCCACAGCGTGGCTTCGCTTTCGTTCCGCAGCACCAGCTCCAGCCTGCCGTCGGCGTCCAGATCGGCGAAGGCGGGAGCTCGGCCCTCGGCCACTTGGGCATGCAAGCGCGGGGCGCGCGGCTCACGCGCACCGCGCGCGAGATAGAGATCGCTGCCTTGCACGAGGGCGAGCCACGTCGCGCCTGTCGATGGCGACTCCGCCACCGCGCTGCCGAATTCGAGCACATTCACCGGTGCCAGGAACGGATACGTCGCCCGGTCCGGGGCGTGGACGTCGAACGCGACCACCACCGTCGCGAACCCGTCGCCGGTCACCGACTTGCTGCGCTGCGAGCCGACGACGAAGCCCCCTTCCGGCATCGAGCTCAAGTCGTAGGCGTAGGTCCCTCCCGAATCTTCACGATGCTGCAGCTCGAACAGCCCGCTCGGGGCGCGTTCGAACACGCTGATGAATCCTTCCGCGTCGCCGCAGGCGAACTCGAGTTGCCCGTCGGCATCGAAGTCGCCCGCGGCCGCGTCCGCGCCCCAGGTTGCGAAGCCGCTCGGATCCGGATTGTCGAGCACCTGCATCAAGCGCGGTGCGCCGGCGGTGGCATCGTCATAGAGGAAGAGCCGATTGTCGCGCGACAAGATCGCTTCGAAGGCCGGATCCTCGTCGAGAGCGAAGAAACCGATGGCACGCTGCTCGCGCACCGTTGCGAGGATCGAATCCGGAAACGCCGCGGCACCTCGCGTCACCAGCCAGGTCGCTCCAAGTCCCGTCGACGAGCCTTGGAACAAGAGATCCGCCGCACCGTCGCCGTTGGTGTCGGCGAAGCCCTGGGGGAATCCATCGAACTGGCAGTCGAAGACACGCACGAACCGATCGTTCTGCACCGCCACCGCCTGCATCCTCGCCAGGTTCGCAACCAAGAACTTTCGCCCCCAGACGACGGCTCCGAGCGGCGATTGCCCCCACGTGTCGGTGGGCTGGAAATTGAAGTCGCGGTCGAGGAGCTGCAGGGTTTCCGGCGCGTCCCAAGTCTCGAGCCGTGCCGGGGCTGGCAGGGACGCCTCGGTCACGCTGCCATTCGCATCCTCGAGCCGGACGATCCAAGCGGATTCCGCCTGCGGTGTGGCCGGGCCTTCCATCTGCAGCCGCGTCGCCCAGCCCGCGTCGGCGAGGAACGGCACTGCCTCGTGCTCCTGCCGCACGCTGGCGCGGACGGGTTCGTCGGCATGCATCGAGACCAACCAGCGGGGCTCGCCGCTCTTCCATCCCGACTCCACCACCAAGGTGTCGATGACGGGTGGTGATCGGTCGAGGCGAAAACCGCCGTGCCATTGGCGCTCGCGTCCATCCGCGGTTTCGACGTGCAATGCGAGCTCCCAATCACCCTCGGGCTCGCCGGCAAATGGGACCGAGACCAAGGTGTCGGCGACGACCTGACCGAGCTCTGCGTGGAGGAGCACGCGGGTGCTGCCGCTCGGCAGATGCAGCACCGACAGCGAGCGCCGGGGCAAGTCGCCGCTCAGCACCGTGCCGATCAAGGTCAAACGCTCGCCGGCGAATGGCGTCTCGGGTCCGAGAATCGCCACCGTGAGGTCGTCATCGGTTTGCACGGCGCCCACGGCATCCACCTCGCCGTGACCGAGATCAGGAGTCCAATCCGCCGCGTTCGCACGGCGCGCCCCGGCCACCAGCAAGGCGCGAGTACGTCCGGCATCCGGACGATCGGCGCGGCAGAGCACCAGAGCGGCGACGCCGGCGACGTGCGGCGCCGACATCGACGTGCCTCGCCGTTCGCCCAGACCGTCGCGGACGCCGTCGTCGTCGAACGCCAGCGGCAACAGGCTGCGGATGCCGCGGCCGGGGAAAGCGCTCTCCTCGCCCGGCGCCGCAAGGACGACGCCTGCGGTGGCGCCGAAATTCGAGAATGCGGTGCGCGTGCCGTTGCGATTGCTGGCGGCGACGCCGATGACGCGCGGATCGGAGCTGGGAAAATGTGCGGCGGCGCTGGCGCCGTTCCCGGCCGCCGCCACGATGACGACATCGTGCGCGGCGGCATACTCGAGCGCCGCGCGCACCAAGTTCGACTCCTCGCGATCGCCCCAGGAGAGATTCAGGATGCGCGCGCCGTTGTCGACGGCGTACACGATCGCCGCGGCGGCATCGTCGGTTTCGAGCGCACCGGAGCCGAGGAACTGATTGAACGCGGCGCGCACCGGCATGAGGCGCACGAACGGCGCGACGCCGCGCACTCGCCCGTTTGCGGCGATGATGCCTGCGACGTGCGTGCCGTGACCGTTCTGATCGGAGGGATCGTTGTCGCGCCCGACGGCATCGCCCGAAGCGCTCTGCCCCGGAGCGTCGGTGAAATCGAACCCATGCAAGTCGTCGACGTAGCCGTTGTCATCGTCGTCGAGCTGTTCCCAGGCTTCGATCACCCCATCGGCGTTCTGATCTCGGGTGTCGTCGTTCGGCGACGCATTGCCGGGAGGATCGTCGTTGCTCCACAGCTGGGCGACGAGATCCGGATGCGAGAGATCGGCGCCGGTATCGATCACCGCCACGATCAACGATGGATCGGGCTCGATCAGCCCGAGCGCCGCCACCGCGCCGACGCGCTCGATGTTCCAGGGAATCTCGGCCTCCTGGCGCACGCCGATGGCCGCCGCATCCTCGTCGCCATCCAACGCCAGGAGCCGGATCGGCTCGACCTCGGCGACGCTTGTCTGCGCGCGCAGCAGCGGCAGCGCTTGCGCGAGCGCCGCATCGTCGGCGAAACGCAGGATGATCCAGTCGGCGAGCGCGTGCGCCGGTCCAGGACCCCCGCTCGAAGCCATGTTGTCGACGGAAGCGGCAAGGAGCGGTGCGACATCCACCGGAGCGAACGGCAACCCGCCGAGGATGCTCGGCAAGGTCTTCGTCGCATGCATCGACCTTGCCAGGCGCACGGCGCAAGCATGCGGCGCTGCGCCCACGGCGCCGGCACCCAGGAACGGCAGGACCAGCAGCAGGAGCCCGACGCGCCGTCTAGAGATCGATGGCGAGGGAGAAACGATGCGCACTACCGAGGTCCTCGCTCACGCTGGTGTAGGCATAGTCGAAGCGATATCCCGCCTTGCGCACGCCGACACCGAAGGATCCGCTCTGCGTGGTGAACCCCGTCTTCCAGCCACCGCGAAGGCTGAAGAGGTCCATGTAACTCACTTCCGCCCCGAAGTGATTGCGTGGATCGTCGTCGTTGACCACCTCGAGATCGTAGGCCAGGACCAATGTGGTGCGCTGCGACTCGAACGGGATCTGATAGTCGCCGCCGACGCGCAAGGTCACGGGCAACTCGAAGCCGTCCTCGATGAAGGTCATCTCGGGACCGAGGTGCAAGGCCGCAGCAGCGAAGGTGAGCCCCTCGATGCGCGTGTGCAATCGCGACCCCACGTCCACGGCCCAGCCGCTGGCCTTCTCGTCGTCGATGCCGCTCATTAGTCCCTTGAAGCCGAGACCGGCTTCGAACTTCCCGAGCTTCTCGACCGTGCCGACCTCGCGACCGAACCCGCCCTGCACGGCGATCTCGTAGACATTGAAGAAGCCTTCGGAGATGCTGCTCGCCGTCGTTGTGCGCTGGATCTCGTCCAGATACAGGCCGGAAAAATGCAGCCCGAAGACTCCGATCGACGTCGCGTGCGCCAGCGATGCCGACTCGACGCGCACGGTCTCCATCCACTCGTTGTGCTGCAGCGCGATGCTGGTGCTCTTCTCGCCCGCCAATCCGGCGGGGTTCCAGTAGGCCGCGGTGGCATCGGAGGCAAGGGACACGCCCGTATCCCCCATGCCGGCGAAACGCGCCCCGGTGCCGAAACGCAGCGACATGAATCCGGCCGTGCCGGGCTGGGCGGCGTTCCCCGGCGCGCTCTGGAACAGAAGAATCACGAGGGCGCACTGCGCCATCCGCGTCACCCTGCGGCTCGACGCGCGGGCGAGAGGCCGGAATTGGGACATGGGAGAGATCGTCCTCCTCGGGAGGGACTTCGGTCCAGCAGGCAGTGCCCGAGCTCTGCACCGGCATTCTAATCGTTGCGACGCCGGTCGTCCAACGCCGATCCCAAGCTGCCGCCGAGGCAGCGGGCGGAAACCCGTCAGCGCCGGATCGCCACAGGGCGAACGCGGATTCCTCCGCTCGACAGTTCCATCCTTGCGAAATAGATGCCGGAGGCGACCTGGGACAGGTCGAAGGTGAACTCGACGATGTCCCCCGTCGTCCCAATGCGGCTCATGCGCTGCACGGTTTCGCCTTCGAGATTGTGCAGGCTGCAGGTCACGGTCGCGTCATCGCTCAGCTCGACCCGCGCTCGCAACGCGGTCGACGCTGGGTTCGGCGCCACGACGAAGCTCGCGAGCTCGGCATCGTTCGGACGCGGCATGAGCGGCAATCCGATGGGCGCGCGGAAACTGTGACCGCCGTCACCGCCGAGCACTCCCCAGCGTGTTTCACCCGCTTGGGAAAGGCTCCACAGCCCGATGTCGGTCACTTCGTGCGTGGTCAGGCTTTCCGCCGCCGCATCCCACGACTGCACCCGGTGGAAGCGTGCCATCGCTGCCAGCTCGGGCCTGCCATCGCCATCGAGATCGGACAATGTGGGGCTCCTCGCGGCGCCCGCCGGCGCGGTGGTCTCGAGATCGGGACGACGGCGGCCGTCGTGATCCCACACCAGCAGCACACCGCTCGTGCCGTGCAGCAGCACCTCCATGCCGTTGTCGCCATCGACATCGGCCACGAGCGCCGTTCCCGCATCCCCATTCGGCGCCGGTGCGGGCGACATCGCGGGATCGAGCGCGTAGGCATACGGCCAACCTTGGCGCTCCGCGCCCGAGAACGACAGCACGTGCATCGCGGCTTCGCCGGCACCCAAGATTTCCAGCGCGCCATCACCATCCAGGTCCACCAGCGCGAGCGGCGACTGCATGCGGTCGCCGAGATTGCCGATGTCGCGCACCTCGATCGATCCAGCCGTCGCGCTCGCACGACGCACGCGCCCGGACGTGTCGACGAGCACGATCTCGTCCGCGCCATGGCCGTCTGTGTCCCCGGCGACGAGCTCGAACCGGGTCCCAGGCGCCGCATCGAACTCGGCGCGCATGGGAAGGGCCGCGCTGCAGGATGTGGAGACGTGGATCAGTGCGCTCGTGCCGGACAACGTGTCGGCTTCCACCCACGCGATGCCGCGCGCCAATGTGCACCCGGTGAGCGGCCAGCGGACGCCCACTGGCCCGCCCATCAATCGAGCCGGGCCGGCCGCGAGCCGCGCCGCATGCGGCGAAGCCTGCACCTGCGGTGATCGCCCGGGCAAAAGCGAAGTCCAAAGCTGCACGCCCGAGGAGTCTTCCGTCATCACGGCGATTTCATCCCCCAGCAGGCCGTCGAGATCCAGCACCGCGAGCGCACGCGGCGCGCCGCTCGCTTCCGTCACCAACGAGGACGCGCCGGTGCCCGCGCCGCTGCCGTCGCGATGCCAGGCGAAGACGCGTGTCACGACGGCTCCCGCCACCTCGGCCGCGGCGATCCCGATGACCTCGGGAACCTCGTCACCGTCGAGATCGCCCACCGCCGGCGCGCTGGCCCAAGGACCCATGAGGCCCGGCGCCACCGCCCATGGCACGAGCGTCGTCGCATCGCCATCTGCGGCCGGAAGATCGTCGAGCGCGGCATCCAACAAGAACATGGCGCCGGCGGCTCCGGGTACGACGAGCGCCGCACTGCCGTCGGCCTGCGGCAAGGCCACCAGATCGGCGCCCACACGCCCTTCGAGCTGGCGCTCGGCGCGCGCGCGCGGTGCGCTCGCCGCGCGGACATTGGTCTGCACGCGCACGACGGCGCGTCCACCCGGCAGACCGAAATTCGGATCCAAATCGCTGGCGGTGGAGTCCGGCAACGCCTCGAGAGTGATCGCGAGCCCGGTCGCCGCGCCGCTCGTGCCGGCGGTCGACGGCGTCGTCTGCGGCGTGAACGCGCGGCCGCGACCGAAGTAATCGTCGGCACTGCCGAAAGCGCGCGGGTTGTCGGGGAAGCGATCGAGATCCTCGATGCCGTCGGCCTCCTCGACATCCACCGCCTTGCGGCGCGGGTCGCCTTGCACGTTGCTGCTGCCTCCCTGCAGCACCTGTTGCAACACCCACTCGTCGACGTGCAGGATCAGCAGGCCATAGCCATCGCCCGCAGTCTCCAGGCCGATCAAGTCGGTCATGAAGAAGTCCCATTCGGCGCCGGCGTAGGTATCGATGGAGTCGCCCGCGGACAGCACCCCGTCGCCATTCGTATCGACGTAATCGAAGCGACAGTTGGCATTCTTGTCGTCGAAATGGAAGAAGCGCCGGTAGTCGATGCCACCACACTGCACCGGCCCATCCCGATCTTCGCGCACGTACGAGACGAGGAAATACTCGCGCGCCGAGAGTGGAACGAGCGCCACCACCGAGTCCGGCGCGCCGGTTTCGTAATCCCGCAAGGTGACCGTGGCGTCACCGTCTGTGTCGATCGGATCCACCCAACCCATCAGCAGGCGATTGAAAGCGCAAGGCAGCGCCGGAATGAACCCGTTGGCTACCCACAGTCCATAACCCATGAGACAGAAGTTGCCGACACCTTGCGAGTCGGGGATCGGCGACGGGCCGGCGTCGAAGAGCGGCAGCATACCGAGCTTCTGGCCGATTTCGTGCGCGTAGACTCCGAGATGCCCGGTGCGCGTGCCGTTCGTTCCTTGCAGATCTTGGACTTCCCATTCCGGCAAGACGATGGACTCGCGCACCAGGACGCCGTCGTTCGTGGGCAAACCGAGAACCAAGCTGTCCGGGGGCGACAACACCGTGCGAAAGTCGACTTGGTCGAGGTATGCCGACCAAATCTGCGTCGGCGAATCGCCGGCCACGTCCGATTCCTGGCCGGGCCCGGCGTGCAAGAGGATGAAACCATCGTAGCGCGCGAAGTCCAAGGTCGGATCGAAGAACGCCACGGCTTCGGCGGCGAGACGCACCATCAAGCTGTCGTAGTGGTCGTAGTCGCCATAGAAGGCCTGCGGCTCGGCTGCGGTGGCGACGCCTGCGGGCACGTCCACTTCGAGCTGCAGCCTGCCGTTCGAAGCTGCTCTAAAGTACTGCCGGACATTAGAGAACTGGGTCTCGTAGTAGAAGCGATCGTGCAGCTCGTCGGCCGGCGGCGAATCCCCGAAGCGCAGATCCGGGAACTCGACCCGCATCGCCACGAGACGCAAAGTATCCGTTGCCGATGGCGTTGCCACCGAACGTGCCTTCGCAGCCTTTAAGCGGGCGAGCGCAACAGCCGGATCGATCAGCGCCGCTTTGGGCGGCGACGTGCGCCCGCGCTTGCCGGGCATGGCCGGCGCGGCGTCCCCGCTGGCCGCCATCGCGCCCCAGAGCACGAGCGCGGTCGCGAGGCGGCAGAGGGCTGGGCTCAAGCGGGCTCCACGGTGCGAGGCGAAGCGAGGCTCAGGGCGCGGGCACGGGCGAAGATAGAGCCCTCGCCGCGCAGTGGTCAATCATCGCGCCGCACAGGAGACCCCAGGCCAGCCAGAACGCCGCCCCTGATTCGGCATTCTCGACCGGCCTGAGGTCCCTGCCCGTAATGCATGCGCCCGATTCCAAGCCGTGACGCGCCATCGTGTCGGCTTCGTTGCAGCGATGCCGGTGGGGATCGACGCAGCCACTCGACATC
>Ga0075418_10001348_pt1 | contig 27680 bp, 26 predicted proteins | sample SoiMetdeltSBSDD2_FD_81776 | JGI IMG/M metagenome (GOLD analysis project Ga0075418, IMG submission 81776) | Bulk soil microbial communities from a Populus tree surrounding site in Tennessee, USA - Soil MetaG P. deltoides SBSDD2 | ecosystem: Environmental > Terrestrial > Soil > Tree plantation...
GCCCGCACGACCAGACGCCGATGACGATGAGCGCGACCACGAGCGCCACTGCCGCCACCGCCGGCAGCGGGAAGACGAAGGCGAAGAACACCGTGGCGATGGCACTCGCGAAGGTCGCGGGGGCCACGGGGAAGAAGCCAGCGAAAGCGAGCGAGGCGATGGCGACGGCCAGGCGCTCGCTCGGGCGCCGCCGCTCTGGAGGGGGGCGAGACCCAGGGCCCGTCGCGGCGTCGCCCGGGCCCGCCACGGCGCTCACGCCAGCTTGCGGAGCACGAGCTTGCTCACGCATTTCAAGGTGTCGAAGACACCGACGCCCCGTGTCGCCACCCCTTCGAAGCTGGGATAGCGCGACGGGTTCAGCTCCTCCTGCAGATCGTCGAGGGCGATGATGTCGGGGAGATCGCGCTTGTTGTACTGCACCGCGAAGGGCACGTCGGCCAGCGACAGGCCGTGCAGCGCCAGGTTCTCGTGCATGTTGTACATGCTCTCCACGTTGGCGTCGAAGCGGTTGATCGACGAATCCACCACAAAGACGATGCCGTCCACCCCGCGCAGGATGAGCTTGCGGCTCGCGTCGTAGTACACCTGCCCCGGCACGGTATAGAGGTGGAAGCGCACCCGGAATCCCTTGATGCTGCCGAGATCGAGGGGCAGGAAGTCGAAGAAAAGCGTCCGGTCCATCTCCGTCGCCAGGGAGATGAGCTTGCCCTTCGACTCCGGGCGCAAGCGGTTGTAGACGTAACGGATGTTGGTCGTCTTCCCGCCCAGGCCGGGGCCGTAGTAAACGACCTTACAGCTGATCTCTTGTGTAGCGTAGTTGATCAGCGACACGCCCGCCGTCCACGGCTGCGGTGACCCGGGGTCATTCCTGGAAGAGGTCGTCGATTTGGGCCTCGGCGCGGGCGGTGAAGTCCGCGTCCACCTCGAGCCGGGCCACCTGCACGTGATGCTGCGCCTTCTCGAACAAGCGCTGGAATACCACCGTGAGACGTTCCACCGCGCGGGCCACGCGCAGGCGCACGAGCCCCAGCGTGGCGCGCCGGTCGAAGAGCACCGCCAGGATGACGCGTGCTTCGACCCGCGACAGGTACATGCTCTCGTTCGTGCCCTGATGGTAGAGGGTCGAGAAGTCCTCCTCGCCGATCAAGTGCGCCAGCTGCCGGTTGGCTTCGAAGTCGGCGGCACAGAGCGCGGCGAAGCTCATCACGTCGAATTCCGCCGGTGTGGCCAGGCTCGTGATCACCTGTCCGGTGCCATCCACGAGCAGAACGCTCCGGGCGTTCGCTCCCTCCAGGAGCTCGGTCAGTACCCCCCGGAGCGCCCAATAGTCTTCTTCGAAGATCGAACCGCCCGCCTGCACCTGCTCTCCCACCATTACACCTCTTGCCGGCCTTCGAAGGCCCGCCCCAGGGTGGCCTCGTCGAGGAACTCGATGCTGCCCCCGACGGGGAGCCCCCGAGCGAGCCGCGTCACCCGCACGGAGAGCCCCTCCAACATCCGGGAAACGTACAGTGCCGTGGCCTCGCCTTCCACCGTGGGGTTCGTGGCCACCACCACTTCCCGCGTGTTCCCGGCTCGGACGCGCTCCTGCAAGTTCCCGAGGTGGAGCTCCGCCGGGCCCACCCCGTCCATGGGCGAGAGCACGCCGTGCAGGACCTGGTAGCGGCCGCGGAAGGCGCCGGTGCGCTCCAGCATGTACACGTCCTGGGGCTGCTCGACGATGCAGATCGCGTCGTCACTCCGCCGCGGGTCGGCGCAGATGACGCAGCGAGCCTCTTCGGCGACGTTGCCGCACACTTCGCACAGCCCGACGCGCTGCTTCACTTCGAGGAGGGTGCGGGCGAGCTCTTCCACCGCCGGACGCTCGCTGCGGAGCACGAAGAGCGCCAGCCGCTGGGCCGACTTCTCCCCCACGCCGGGCATCATCTTGAAGAGGGCGACGAGCCTGGTCAGCAGCGGCGAACCAAAGATCAAAGCGTCCGTCCTCGTGGCTCGGCCGGGCGCTCACGTCCCTGGGAGACCGAAGGCGCCGGCGATCGGCCCCGCCAGGTGGCCCATCTCTTGTTGCACCAGCTCCTGGACCTTCTGCTGCGCGTCCCGGAGTGCGGCGAGGACGAGATCCTCCAGCATCTCCATGTCGCCCGCCAGCTTCGGGTCGATCTTGACGCGCAACGGCTCGCTGGTGCCGTTGAGCGCGATCGTCACCAGGCCGCCTCCGGCGCTGCCGACCACTTCGCGCTGGCGTAGCTCTTCGCGCAACGCCTGCATCTTGGCCTGCATCTGCTGCGCTTGTTTGAGCACGTCGCCCATGTTCTTGAACACGCTGCACCCTCCGGATCACGGCTGCCGCGGCGCCCGGCTCAGCCGTCGCGCTCTTCCAGGATCTCGGCGTCGAAGGTCTCGAGGATCTCTTGCAGGAGCGGCAGGCGCTCGCTGGCGCCGACAGCCTCGCGCCGGCTCTGCACGATGTCTTCGTGGCTGATCCGCCCGGACGACAAAGGCGCCCCGGGAGGACTCTCCGCTCCGGGCAGGCACGGCACGAGCTGCAAGGGCCGGCCGAAGTAACCGGCGAGGAGCTGCTCCAGCTCCGCCCGCGCGTTGGCATGTTGCAACATCTGCAAAGGGAAGCTCTGCGTCTCTCTGAACTCCACGTGCAAGCGCGCCCCCTCGAGTCGGGCCGGCACACCTTCGGAGAGACACTGGGCGAGCAGCGCTTTCGATCCCGCCACCAACTGAGTGAACTCGGCCCAGCGCTCTTGCACCTCGCCGAGCTCCACCGCAGCGACGATGGTGGCACCGCCGACCGCAGGAGGCCGAGACTCGCGCTGCACGAGTCCGGGCACAGCAGGCCGAGTTTCGTGGGAGACAAGGCCAGGCGCTGCAGGCCGAGCTTCGTGGGGGGCGAGGCCGGCCGCCGGCAGTCGCGGCTCCAGCGAGGCGCCACCGCGGGTCGGGAGCTGGGACGCTGACTCGCTGGCGGCGGCGACCGGTGTGCGTGGCGGCGTGAGCAAACCCGCCGGTGCTTCGGGCGCGGCGCCGAAGGCGAGGCCGTTCGCGCCCTGAGTGTCGGCAGTCGGGACGGGAGAGGCGCCGGTGAGCGCCGAGGCGCCGCCACTGCGCCCGCGGCCGCGCGCGGCTTCTCGGGCGGGACCTGTGCCTGTGCCGCCGCGTGCCGCCGGCGGCTCCGGGGCACCACCGCCGAGCTTCTCCAGCACCTCGGCCAGGAGAACGCGGGACTCGAAGCGCGCCAGCTCGACCGTCGCGGCCTCGAGCACCACCATGGGCTGGCTCGAGTTGCGGATCTCCTCGTGTAAGGCGGCGGCTCGGTTCAAGAGGTAGAGCAGATCCTCGGTGCGGAAGCGGCGCGACAGCTCCTCCGCCCGCTGCAGATGCGCTTCGCCGAGTTGCACCGCCCGGCGCAACGCCGGATCCACCGAGAGGAGGAGCAGGTTGCGGAGATGCTCCACCAAACCGAGCACGAAACCAGCGGGGTCGGCGCCCTCGCGCTGGGCCGCGTGCAGCAACTCCACCGCGCGCACCGAAGAGTGGGCCAGGAAGGTTTCGGCGAGCTCAAGGTACACCTCCTCGCGCACCAAGCCCAGCACCTCGGCGACATGGCTCTCGCGGATCTTGCCGCTCTGGCTGGAAGCGACTTGATCGAGCAGGCTCAGACCATCGCGCAAACTGCCGTCCGCCCGCTTGGCCAGCAAGTGCAGCGCCGCGTCGTCGATGTCGAGCTTCTCCTTGGTGCAGATCTCCTGCAACCGCCCGTGGATCTCCTCGCTGCGCAAGCGGCGGAAATCGAAGCGCTGACAGCGCGACAGAATGGTTTGCGGCACCTTGCGCGGCTCGGTGGTGGCGAACACGAAGAGGACGTGCGACGGCGGCTCCTCCAGCGTCTTCAGCAAGGCGTTGAAGGCACCGGTGGACAGCATGTGCACTTCGTCGATGATGTAGACCTTGTGCTTCCCCGGCGCCGAGGCTGCGTACCGCACGTTCTCCCGCAGCTCGCGCACATCGTCCACGCTATTGTTCGAGGCGCCGTCGATCTCCAGCACGTCGAGACTGCGGCCGGTCTTGATGCCCGTGCAGCTCTCGCAAACGTCGCAGGGTTCGCCACCCTTGGGGCGCTCGCAGTTGAGCGCCTTCGCCAGAATGCGGGCGACGGTGGTCTTGCCGGAGCCGCGTGGTCCGGTGAAGAGATAGGCGGGAGCCAGGCGCTTCTCGAAGGCGCGGCGCAAGGTGTCGGTGATGTGGGATTGCGCGATAACTTCGGAAAAGGTTTGGGGGCGGTACTTCCGCGCCAGCGCCACGTAGCTCATGGTTCCCCCGAGCCGCGAGGCCCCGAAAAAGCCAGAATCAGGTTGACCAGCGCACCCGAGAGGTGTCCCTTACCGCTGCTACCTTCCGGTCCTGACGGAGTTCGGGATCTCCCGTTGCGTGGGACCTGATTCCAGCCTTCGCGGTTTCGCGGCGGCCAAGCCCCGACCCGCTGCATATGGTGGAGATGAAGGGATTCGAACCCTCGACCCCCACGTTGCGAACGTGGTGCTCTCCCAACTGAGCTACATCCCCGTAACCGAGCCCGGCAGCAAGTTCTAGCATCGCTCCCGGGCCCTGTCAACCGCGACGGCCGTCCGGAAAAAGCAGAAGCCACGCCCGAAGGCGTGGCTCTGCGTGCGAGCCATGTTGCCGAGCCGCCGGCGTCCGTGGCGGCCTCCAGGAGCGAGGCGGCCGCCGCCGGAGAACCTCAGTAGCTGATGCGACCCCCGGGCATGATGCTGCTCGTGATGATCTTCTGGTCCACCAGGTGGAAGATGCTGTGGATCACGATGCTGCCCTCTGCATGGGCGAAGCGTCCCGTGCCGCCGTCGATCTCCACCACCATGAACTGCTCCTGGGCGTCGCCAGGATGATCGTACCCGAGTTCGTAGACCTCGCCACCTTGGATGGTGCCGCGAACCTTGTCCCCGTTCGCTGCTTCCAGGATGACCTTGCCCGAAGCACTCACCGGCTGGCTGCAGAAGTCATGCGGGTAGTCGCTGAGAATCGTTGCGGAGGAAGACGTGGTCGGCCCGACGGGGGAGAACTCGCCCGCCGCCTTCTCGCTCCAGTCCCAGGCCGCGGAAGCCGTGAGCTCGGTCTGACCCAAGTGCGATACGTTGCCCCGGCTCTTGACCTCGGCGCCGGCGACCAGGCCGTTGCAGGTGCTCTCGACGAAGTGGGAGACCACCCAGACCGGCTCGAAGCCCTTGAAGGAGCCACGGATCGGGCGCTCCCCCCGGTCTCCGTTGTGGTCGTCTTTGGAAGACGGGCCGGCCGAACCAGGATCGACGGTCTTGGGCTTCATGCTCAGACCAGCGGGGGAGGTCAGGGGCTCGCAGCCCACCAACCCTAGTGCAATCAGAGCCGCCGACACCAACACGAGCGGCATAAACCTCGGGATGCGCATGATCCATTGCTCCTCTGTGAAATGCGCACGCCAGCGCCGCAGCGCTCGTGCGGGGGCGCTCCCGGGAAGAGAACGGAACCCGGGTGGGGGTAGAAATGAGTGTACTTGGGGTGAGTCGGAGCTTTCAAATCGGGCCGTCGCGGCATGCTCCGCCTGCGTCATTTCACGCAAGCAAGGTCATCGCAGCGGTATGAGAATGGGAGCAGTGTCGCTTCGAGTCCTCCTGGCGTGATTCCACGCCACCGTCAACCCGCTGGCTCCCGGGCTGCGGCTCGCCGATACTGCCGGACATGTCGCGCACCGAACGGGTCGTGCAAGCCGGCCTCGCCGCTCTCCTCCTCCTGCACGCCGTCTCGCTGGCCGTCCCGGCGACGCTCTGGTCCCTCTCGGCCCTCGCGGTCTGGCCGCGGCCGTGGGCGGTGGCGTGGACCGGCGCGGCGCTGCTCGCCTGCTTCGCCGCGCCGTTCCTCGCGGCGCGCTTGCGGCTGCCTGCGTATCCAGGCCGCCGCGGGGCCGCGCTGCTGTCGCTGGCAGCAGCGGTCGCTTTCTGGCTCCTGCGCCAGCGCACGCACTTCTCCGGCGACGGCTTCCTGCTCGTTCGCGATCGGGGCTGGTCGGAAACGGTCACCCGCGCCCGACTCCTGGTCGAGTGCACCACCCGCACCGTGCACGCGGCGGAATCGAGCTTCGGCTGGAGCGCAGAACGGACGCTGGCGCTCCTCTCGGTGGCGAGCGGCGTCGCCGGAACCTACGCCCTCTTCCGCTTTGCCGCGTCCTTGACTCCGGAGCGCGACGGCCGCTGGCTCGTCGCCTGCCTGCTCCTGGGCGGCACCTGCATGCAGCTCTTCTTCGGCCACGTGGAGTACTACCCGATGGTGGCGGCGGCGCTCCTCGTCTACCTGGCGCTCGTCGCCCGCACCTGCTCCGCGCGCTTCACCTCTGGCACCCTGGTCAGCCTCGCTGCCTTCGGCGCTCTCCTTTCCTTCCACCTTTCCACTCTGGCGCTGGCCCCCGCGGTGGGCTGGCTCGCCTGGCGTGCGTGGAGGCTGGGCCACCGCAAGGCGGTGGGGATCGGCGTGGCAGCGATCCCGCTCCTTGCGGCACTCCTCGTTCTCGTCGCGAGCGGCCGGCCAGGGTCTCTACTCACCACCTCCGTCGGCGGCTGGACGCGCTACACCGCCGCCTACTTCGAACCTACGAGCGCCCGGCATGCCTTCCCCTTCTTCTCCCTCGCCCATGCCCTGGCGGTGGGCAACGACATCCTGCGCGCCGCGCCGCTCGCGCTCCTCGGACCCCTGATGTTCCTGTTCCTGCGGCAGCAGCGACCAGGGGCGGTGCCAGCCCTAGAGTTCCTCCTCCTCGCGGCCACAGGAGTGTTGCTCACGAACAGCGTTTTCCTCCGCGAGCTCGGCCCCTATCGCGATTGGGACATCTTCGCTCCCTTCGGCTTCGTCCTCCTCGGCTGCACCGGGGCTCTCCTCCTGGCTGCAGGAGCAGCGACCCGCGTGACGATCGTCCTCGTCCTCATCGGGAGCGTGCACTCTCTCCTGCCCTGGATCCTCACCCTCGCCAGCCCGAAGGCCGCCGTAGCCCACGTGCACCGGGCGCTCGAAGCCGAGTCGCAGTGGTCTCCGCACGCTCGGGCCTACATGCACGAGGAGCTCGCCATCTGGCAGCGGCAGCGTGGCGATGCTGCGCTCGCTTTGCAGGAATATGAAGCGGCGGTGCGAGCCAACCCCGCCGATGCCCGCTACCATGTCGGGCTCGCCAACCAATACGCCGAGCGCGGGGAGATGGCGGCGGCCGCGCGGGAGTATGCCCTGGCCCTGGAGCGCCGGCCGGACTACGCGCCGGCGCACAACAATCTCGCCTACGTGCTCGCCCAGCAGGGGCAAGACCTGGACCGGGCCCGCGAACACGCCAGGCGCGCTCTCGCCTTGGAGCCCGAGAATCCGGACTACCTGCTGACCTTGGCGCGAATCGAAGTCGCCGCCGGGCGTCCCCTGGTAGCGCGAGCGGCGTTGCAGCAGGCCCTCGAGCGGCGTCGCGTTTTCCCCGAGGCAGAGAAGTTGTTGCGCTCTTTGCCGCCGTGAAGTTCCCAGGCGCCGTGATCGAGCGGGTAGCAGTGGCCGCCCACCCTTGCCCTGCAATTGCGGCAGGGGACGCGATGCGGCGGATCGGATCAGAGCGCGGGCGGCCGGCCCAGCCGCTGCCGCGCCTCGTCCTCACCGTCGCAGACGTTGAGCAGGTTCTCGAGCTTGCAGACCCGGAGCACCGAGCGCACTCGGGGCGTGCAGCCGAAGAGAGCGATGGCGCCCTGGTTCGCCTGCACCTGCGAACGAAGTTGCATGAGGGCCCCGACGCCGGCGCTGCTCATCCAATCGACGGCGCTCATGTCGAGAAGGAGAGAAGGTGTGGAAGGCGCGATTCGGGCTGCGAGGTCGTCGCGCGCCAGCGCCGCGCCCTCCGGGTCGAGATGTCCCGCGAGCGCGGCACAGGTGCCGGGAAAGGCCGGGTCGACTCTGCAGCGCACATGCATGCGCCATCGTCCCCTACTGGTCTTGCGAGCCGCGGCTGGTGGCGCTTCACACGGGCAGCCGGCGGCGGGGCCCCGCCGTCCCGGCGGAGCCCCCAGTTGGCGGAGAGAGAGGGATTCGAACCCTCGGTGCGGTTTCCCGCACACACGGTTTCCAACCGTGCCGATTAAACCGCTCTCGCATCTCTCCTTGATCCTGTCGCGCCCGACGACGGAAGCACCTCTTCAAGGCTCTTCGTCGGGGGGGAAAGGGTCGGAGGCCGCGACCTCGCGACCTTGCCGGCGCAGCTCACGGAAGAAACGCCGCAGCACGAAGCGACTTTCCTCGGCGAGCACGCCATCGATGCACTCGACGCGGTGATTCATCTGCACCTGCGCGAGGACGTTCACCACCGAGCCGCAGCCCCCGAACTTCGGGTCCCTGGGTCCGAAGATCACCCGCCGCAACCGCCCGAGTTGGATGGCCCCGGCGCACATGGCGCAGGGCTCCAGAGTGACGTAGAGATCGGCGCCTGTCAAACGCCAGTCGCCGAGGGCTTCGCCGGCGGCGCCAATGGCCAGCACCTCGGCGTGTGCTGTCGGGTCGTGGGTGGCTTCCGTGCGGTTGTGCCCCCGGCCGAGAACGCGCTGGCCCAGCACCACGACGGCCCCCACCGGGACCTCGCCCTCCTCGGCGCCGCGCATGGCTTCGTCCAGGGCCAGGCGCATCCAGCGTTCATGTTCCTCCAAGGGCTCCATGCCGGGCTCCACTCGGTGTTCAGTTCCGGGTCTGCGGGAAATGCGCGACGAGGACGCTCACCACGATGTCGACGACCTCGCTGAAGTCGGGCGGCGCGTAGACCCCGCCCACGGTGCGCTTGTTGGTGCGCTCCACCTGTCGCTGCAGCTCGGCGATGTTCTCCTCCGTCGGACCCGAGTAGCGCTGTCCATCCTTGAACTGCGAGTCCGCCCCGAGCCACAGCCGCTTTCCCGTGACGCCATCGAAGAGCCCCAGCATCAGTCCCACGTGCGTCCGCGCCGCGCCCGTGTCCATGATGTCGATCAGATCTTGGTGCCAAAGATCGACGGCTCCACCCACGATGGCGTCCGCGTGCAGTCGCGCCGCAAGGTCGCGGAGGAAGGCCTCGTCGACGTCGTCGTGGTCGGAAATCCACTTCTTGTAGAAGTGCGCCAGGTTCTGGGTGAGGCCGGCTTCCTGCAGGATCCGTTTCACCTCGCTGGGCGGCAGCAGGGTGTACTGCGTCGCTGCATTGAGCGCTGGGTAGAACTTCGCCTCCACCATCCCCGCCGCGATCTGGTCGGGATCCTCGTCTTCCGCTACGTCGGAGGCGAGGGGCAGCGCCGCGAGGGTGCGCAGCGGCCGCTGCCCGAAGCTCGGCTCGAGGATGCTCGTCAACCGGCGTTCGCGGCCGGCGCCCGTCCCGCCGCAGCTGGCTAGCCAGAGGAGGATAGCGAGCGCGCCGATGGTTCTGCAGGACATGGGCTCCCCGGGGTGGAAGAGCGGCGCGCGGGCACGAATCTCGCGAGCCCTCGGCGGGGTATAAAAGGCGCAGCCGCCTGGCCCTGCATAGCACGACGATTCCAGGGCGGCAAGTTCAGCTCCCAAGCCACTGTACGCGGCCCAGCCGGAGGGTGCGGAGGCTGGGCCCATCAGTTAGTGTTGGGAGAGCCATGGTGCGCATGTCCCCGGGACATTCCCAGAGGTCGGGCAGACGTCGCGGAGGGATGGGGATGAGTGCAGTAAACCTGCGGCAGGGTCTTCTGGGCCTGGTCCTGCTTTTCGGGATCACCCTGGGGGCGTCGCTCTGCGCTGCCCATCCGGCTGCGGGCTCGGCTCAACCCCCCTCGAGTCCCGAGTCGCCCCCCTTCCGAGCCTTGCGACAGGCCGGTGAGCGTTTCACAGCCTCATCTTTGACAATGCGTTACGACACCGACCTCGCCCTGTTCCTGAATCCACGAGACCGGCGCATCGACCTGGACGATCTCGACCTTCACGGGCGCTTTCCTTATGGCGACACCCCCGAGGATTCGACGGCGAAGGCTCTCTACGAGCGCGCCCAGCGGGGCGAGGTCGCCGAAGTGACCCCGCCGGAAAAGGCCGAGATCGCGCCGCCCCAGCCCGGTGTGCACACCGGCATCCCGAGCGCCGCGGCGGCGACGGGCGCCCTCATCGGCGGCCTCGCCATCCTCATCAAGATCCTCACGCTGGGAATCTGAGGTTCTGCTTGCTGGCAGGCTGGCGCGCCTGCTCTCCGGCGCGCCGCGGAACGGGCCACTTGCTTTCCCCATGGTTCAACCGGTGAGACCGAGTTCTGCGCGTGAGGCGGCCCGTTCGGCTCGTAGGCGCGCCAGCCCGACTTCGCGCTCCGTTTGAGGCAAGAATGCCGCCTCCAACCCGGCATCGGCGCAGGCGTCGAGTTGCCGGAGACCGAGGCCCAGCACGCGGTGGGCGGCAATCCACTCGCGGCTCAAATCGGTGTCGAAGAAGCTCGGGTCGTCGCTTCCGATGGTGCAGCGCAGACCTTGGCTGAGGAGGAGCGGCAGCGGATGCGCCTGCAGCTCCGAGACGACGCGGGTGCGGACGTTGCTCGTCGGACAGACTTCGAGAGTGATGCCGCGCTCCACCAGGAGGTGCACAAGCTCCGGGTCCTCCAGGCAGCGGATGCCGTGGCCGATGCGCGTCACCTGCAGCTCCTCGACTGCCTCGCGCACGCTCGCCGCGCCGGCACCTTCACCGGCGTGCGCCGCGCGCCCCAGGCCTGCCTCCCCCGCTCGCGCGTACGCCGCGGCGAAGAGCCGCGCCGGGAAGTTCACCTCGTCACCACCGAGGTGCACGCCGACGACGCGCGGATGCGCCCGCTTCGCGATCTCTTCCACCTGCGCCGCGGCGAACTCCGGCCCGAAGTTGCGCACCAGATCGAGAACCAGGTTGTAGCGCGGCAGCGACCCTCCTCGCCGTCGCGGCTCGAGCACTGCGGCCTCCGCTTCGCTCACCGCCGCCAGCAGCTCGTCCCAAGGCATGCCGAGGCGGACAAAGATCGCCGCCGAGAACAAGACCTCGGCATAGAGCACCTGTTGCGCCGCCAGCTCCTCGAAGAGGTCGCGGGCGACGTCGTGGACGTCCTGCACGTCCCGCAGGCTGGTGACGACGAAGCGGAAGTGCTCGAGGAAATCAACGAAGCTGTCGTGGTGGAAGAGCCAGGCAACGTCTTCGGGGCGACGCAGGTGTGTGTGCATCCCGTGGCGTTGCAACACGGCGAGCAGACGCTGCGGTCGCACTGCGCCCTCGAGGTGTACGTGCAGCTCCACCTTGGGAGCCCGACGCAGGTAGGACTCGGCACTCGGCGCTTCGGAAGGGCCGTCTGCTTCAGGTGCGCTGGCCGGCATGCGCCGCGTTTTCCTGTGCCCGGTCGCGGAGGTACTCGACGAGCAGGCGCACGCCGACGCCGGTGCCGCCTTGCGGCCGGTAGCCTTCGGCGCGGTCGAGGTACGAGGTGCCGGCGATGTCCAGGTGCGCCCAGGGCACAGTGCCGACGAAATGCTTGAGGAAGGCGGCCGCGGTGATGGTGCCGGCGTTCTTGCCGCCGGTGTTCTTGATGTCGGCGATGGGGGTGCGGATGAGTTCCTCGTAGTCTTCCCACAGCGGTAGCTCCCAGAGCCGCTCGAAGCAACGCTCTCCGGCTGCTTTCAGGGAGTCGACGAGGGAACGATCGTTGCCGAGGACTGCCGTCGCCGATTGCCCCAAGGCGATGAGCGCAGCGCCGGTGAGCGTGGCCAGGTCGACGATGGCGGCCGGCTTGTAGCGCTGGGCGTAGACGAGCGCATCCGCCAGCACCAGACGGCCCTCGGCGTCGGTGTTGTCCACCATGACCGTCTTGCCGTTGGCCATGCGCAGGATGTCGCCGGGGCGATAGGCGCTGCCGCCGAGGAGATTCTCGGTGCACGGGACCAATCCCACGAGGCGCACCGGCAGGCGCAGGCGCGCCGCCGCTTCGACCGCACCGATCACGGCGGCACCACCCCCCATGTCGCCTTTCATCTCGTCCATCTTGGGGGCGGGCTTGATGCAGATGCCGCCAGAATCGAAGGTCAATCCTTTGCCGACGAAGACGTAGCACGGTGTCCGCGGCCCCGCTCCATCGTACTCGAGCACGACGAAGCGCGGCGGTTGGTCGCTGCCGGAGGACACTGCGAGGAGGCCCGCCATTCCCAGCTTCGTTGCCGCGGCGCGGTCGAGCACGGTGCAACGGAAGCCGTGCTCCTTGGCCGAAGCGCGGGCGCGCTCGGCCATCTCGGTCGGCGTGAGCTCGTTCGCCGGCGCGTTCACCATGTCGCGCACCTTGCGCACCACGTCGGCCAGGATCTCGCCCTGCTCGATGCCGCCGCCGGCGGCCTTGTCGACCTGGCGCACGGCCACGAACGTCACCGTCTGCAGCTTCTTGCTATTGTCTTCGTTGGGAGACTTGTATTTGTCGAAGCGATAGTCGCCGAGGAGGCTGCCCTCCGTGAGGGCCTGCGCCATGGCCGCGTCGCCCAGCGGGCGGGGCGCGGGAAAGAGGAGCCCGAGCTCACGGGCTTGCAGCTCTCCGGCGCGGGCAACGGCGCGGGCAGCCACTTGGCGGATGCGCTCCAGGTCGATGTCGCTTTCCTTGCCGGCGCCGAGGAGCACGATGCGTCGCGGCCCGGTGGTCTTCGGGTTGTAGAGGGTGACCTGCGTGCCCGGTTTGCCGCGGAAGTCGCCGGCGCGGAGCACCGCACCGAGTACGCCGCCGCAGGCCTTGTCCAGCGCGGACAACGGGCCGCGTAGGGCCTCCCCTTCATGCAGGGGTACGCACAGCACGGGCACGCGCAGGCGCGCCAAGTCCGATCTTCGCAGGCGAATCTGCATCGTGGGACATTAAACCAAGCCGGAGGGGCCGGCGGCAACCGGGTTTTCGCCGTTCCGGGCACCGCGGCGGGCTCCGTGGAACTCAGGAGGCGAGTTGGAGAAGTCCCTGTGCCAGCCGGTGGTCGCCCCGCTGCTCGGCCACCGGCGCGGGTTGGCCGCCGACGAAGATCTCCGTCCAGAGCGACCGTGCGGAGAGATCGAAGGCGCGACCGTCCACGTGCAAACCCCCCGGCGGCTCGCGCAGGATCTCCGCCGCCGGATGCGACGGGAGCGTGAAACGCCCGACCAGCTCCACCGGATAGATCCGGTCGCGCATCGCCAGCACGTAGCGGGGGACGCCGGCGAGACAGGCCCAGGTGGCGTAGGTTCGCGTGCCTAGCCGGTGCACCACGTGCTGCGGCAGAATCGCCTCCGTACCTACCACGAGAACCGACCCCGGCTGCAGATGTTCGGTCACGCCCGCATCGGTGACGAGCGTCGTGGGCCAGCCCTGGGACACCAGCCAGCGTGCGAAAGCCGTGCCCTCGTGCAGCGGTCGCGATTCGGCGCACACCACCCGCTGCAGGAGCCCGCGGCGTTGCAAGAGCTGGACGGCTTCCGCCACCACGGCCTGGGCCGAGGTGGTGACGATGGTGACCGGAGCCTCGAACCGTCCCGCCAGTGCCGCCGCCGCGGCGTGACGATCGGCCTCGAGCCCCTGCAGGAGCGACTCGAGAGCCTTGCCGACCGAGCCCATGCCGAGCACCTCGACCGCACGGAGCGCCACGTTGGCTACGTTGACCACCGCTGCGAGCGCCGGCTGCGCCACGACGATGGCGCGTGCCGTCTCCGCCAGCAACTCTGGATCGTGAGCCGCTACTTCGCGCAAGAGCTCACCGGCACGCTGCGCCAGCGCGCTCGAAGGGGCGCGCGGATCCGCGCCCAGGGCGAGCACCTTTTCTTGCCAGACCGTACTCACTCTCCGTCTCCCATCACGATCCCGCTCTCGTCACGGTCCCACTCTCGCGCGCTGGAGGCGTCAACACAACGGGCCGGCATTTCTGCCGGCCCGCTGCGAGTGGCGCGCCCAGAGGGAGTCGAACCCCCAAACCTTCTGATCCGTAGTCAGACGCTCTATCCAATTGAGCTATGGGCGCACAATGACTTACGCCGTTCCTGCCCCTTGCACTGCCTGCTCACTGCCTGCTAACACTGAAGGCAGACAAGGCGCCCCAGGTTAGCAGGAGGAACCACAAGATGCCACGTCAAAAGCTCCCGAGGGGCCTGTTCCAGTGGCCAGGCGGCGGATACTACACGAGGTCCCAGCGGCACGGCAAGGACGTGCGGATTGGGCTGGGCAGCGATCTGACCACTGCTAGGCAGCTCCTGCGCGAGCACCGCACCAAAATAGCCCTGAGCTACGCGCTAGGGGTCGCGGCGACAAGCAGTGTCGAAATCACTCAAGGTGCTGGGAACTGGAGAGCGCGATGATCCGGCCCGACCTCGAGAATCTCCTCGACGAACTGGGCACGAGGACCATTCCCCACTTCGGGCGCACGCTGCACGACCACATGCTTGGAGTGCATGCTCTCCTAGAGGCTTGGGGGAACGAGGAAGCGGTCTGCCTGGCGGGTCTCTTCCACAGCATTTATGGCACCCAGACCTTTGCGGCCCGCGCGGCTGGGGTCGATCAGCGTCCGGCGCTGCGGGCGCGCCTCGGCCCGCGGGCCGAGGAACTCGCGTACCTTTTCGGCGCCTGCGATCGGGACCATTTCTTCACCAATTTGGAGAGCGACGCAGGCCATTTCGTGCGGGACGTCGTGGAGGGTCGGGACGTCGCAGTCGATCTCGAGACCTTGCGTGCGCTACTCGAGATCGACTTCGCCAACGACTTCGAGCAGCTTCCTTGGCGGGCACCGGCGTCCCCGCGCCGCCGGGCCCGCTTCCTGGCGCGCTGGGCTACCGCGTTCTGCTTCCTGACTCCAGGGGCCCAGGACGCCCTCGCACAACTCACCCGTAGCGCAGATTCCAAGGACGCGGCGTCACCCGGCTAAGGTGGATCAGGCCTGTGGCATCGTGTTCCGCTACCGCGATGCCAACAACTACTACATCACGCGGGCCAATGCACTGGAGGGCAACATCAGCGCGTTTCCTTGTCTGCTGAACGCGACGCTGAGCGGCATGTCGAATCTCGCCGCCTCGGCCGGGTCCATCACCACAGGCGTCACCGCGCCACTCGTCGTGTGCACTCGAACCAAAGCTGATGCACCGAGAACCGAGAAACCAGGCAGCAACACATAAGCGTCCCCATGGACGTGCCCGTACAGGATCATGGCACGATGGCGCCGTGCGTTCTCGACGACGCTCATGGATTCTCCAACGGCGTCGAGTTCACCTCGTACCGATGTTCGATGCATTCGGGCACGGCACCCAGGTGAAACTCCAGGATTCGATCGTGTTTGTGTTTGAGCGCGATGCACTCGGCGAGCGGACGCTCGAGCAGCAGCGCCCACAGGACACGGTTCGTGGCCCGGTGACCGATCACGAGCACGGCTTCGCCAGCGTGCCGCGCTCGCAGTTCGGCGACGAACGGGACGAGTCTGACGTGCACATCGGCGTAGGCTTCGCCGCCCGGTGGCCGGAAGGCGAGCGGATCCGCGTTGCGCGCTGTGTACAGGGGCTCGAACTCCGAGCCGGGTGCGTGCACCAGGCTGCCCTCCAGAATCCCGTAGGACATCTCGTCCAGCTCGAACCGGGCGCGCACCTCGAGCCCGAGCCGGGCAGCCAACGGCTTCGCCGTGTCGCGGCTGCGCCGCAGCGTGCTTGTGTAGATGGCGGTGATGGGCTGCGCCGCGAGCAGCGAGGCCAACGCCTCGGCTTGCGCTACGCCGCGCGTCGACAGCGCAGTATCGATTCGCCCCTGGAGCCGGTTCTCCTGGTTCCAGGTGGTCTCGCCGTGCCGGGCGAGGAAGATGCGCATCGAGGCGACCCCCGGTGAAGCGCGGCGATGCTGTGTCTCAATCCCTGGATCCAAGGCCGGGGTGCAGGATCGGGGACGAGGCTCGGTCGAGGGCGGCGTTCGGTCGGGGAGGGCCCGCCAACGCGCCGATCGCGGCCAGCATACCACGGCGAGCCGCGTCGAACTGAAGGACGTTTTCTAGCTCTTGGTCGTCACCCTCGCGACCCTCGACGGGCCCCGACCGTCGCTTGTTCCAGCCGCAGCCGCCACGGCCCGAGCTCAAGCGAGGCTGCCACTATCTGGTCGCCTATGTCGGCCCTATCTTCTGTGACCGGCGGCGACGAAGATACGCCCCCTCTGAATTGAGGAATAGGAGGGTACGGGGGACCTACGGGGTAGAAACTTACGATGGCAAACGCTGCCTGGGAGGGCTCGCCTTCAAACCAAAAGCTCGCTAGCAGGCTAGCCGGCAAGCTCGGTAGCTGCCTAGCCGTTCCGCTCGCTCCCCAGGAAATCCAAGAAAAAGGACCTCCACGGCGTTCGCGCGCTCGGTACAGGGAGCCAAGAAAAGCAGCATGGTTCCGACCGCTCCGTCCTGCAGGTAATTCCGGAATTCCACAGACTGCTAGCTTGAAGCCTGCTAGTCGCTAACCGCTAGTCGCGCGCGCGAGGCAGCCTGCTAGTCGCTAGTCGCCCTGCCGGCTGCTGCCTGCCCACTGCCTGTCCGCATCGTTCCATCGCGCGGATCAGGCGGTGCTGCTGGGGCGCAAGTTGCGCAGTTGCACCCTGTTGTCTGCGGTTCAGAGGATCCGTAGTCAGACGCTCTATCCAATTGAGCTATGGGCGCAACTTCCGCTTCCCGAACGACCGGCTGGGGTCGTTCGACTCTGGCGGAGAGAGAGGGATTCGAACCCTCGGTGAGGCTTTTGTACCCCACACTCGCTTAGCAGGCGAGCCCCTTCGGCCTCTCGGGCATCTCTCCAGCTCGTCCGTTCGAGGCTTGGACCCCCGCGCCCGGGGGTCGAGAACACGGCGTCAGGGCACCGCCACACTAACCAGGGGGAGCCGAGGCTGTCAACCAGACGGCCGCCAGTGTTCGGGTCGGTGCGACCACCGCGCCTTTTCTTGCCGAGTGCGCGAACCTGTGGGAATCTCTGTGCCATGGCCCTCTCGGAACCGCGCTTCCTGACGCAGTGGTCGGCGCGCCCACCGTGGACGATCCCGGTGGCCCTCCTTCTCGGCTTGGTGGCGTTGGCTCTTCTCGACCCGCGGGCCCCACGCTTGCCGCGCCTCGTAGCCTCCGACTCCGCATTCGAAACGCTTGCCGGCATCGAGCCCGACCCGCGCAATCCAGTGCGCTCCATCGTCCGCATCCATTGGACCTCGTGCGCCGGGGCGCAGGACTATGAAGTGCGCTTCTGGTCGCAGGACATGCGGGAGGTCGGCCGGCACCGCACGGGCTTGACCAACACCGCGCTCTTCGACCTGGAAGAGGTGTGGCGCCCCGTCGCGCCAGCGCGTCTCCTGCATTGGCGGGTCGTCGCGCTGGAGAACGGCCACGACCTCGCCGCTTCGGACCTGCGCTCGCTGCGGCTGCCGTGACCAAACCCGGCGTCCCGAGGTCACTTCGGGCCAGGTCGCGTCCTCAGGTCGGAATGCCGAGGCTCGCATGCTATGATCGCCCCGTGATCACAGCCGACTCCTCCACCCGGCGACGGAGGTGACGGATGCCCTCCTTCATCCGGCTCGCGAAACTCACGGATCAGGGCATTCGCAACATCCAGAACTTGAAAGCCATGATCGAGGAGAGCCGACAGATCATGGATCAGCACGGCGTGCGGTTCGTGCAGGGCTGGGCGACGCTGGGTGAATACGACGTGGTCGCGGTGATCGAAGCTCCCGATGCCAAGACCGCCGCTCAGGTGAGCGCCCTCATCGCGGCCCGGGGTCATTTCCGCGCCTCGACCCTCTCCGCCATCCCGATCCAGGAATTGAGCGACGCCTTCGAGCCTTGAGGTCAAGCCCAGCGGGACGTCGGGCGGCGCGTGGAGCGCGGCCGGCGCTCGGTCGCGGCAGGGCGTGGAACGCGGGCCTGCGCTTGTTCGCGGCCGTGCCGCGGCTGCTCACAGAACCGGCCGGCCGGCCACGAGAGCCGCGAGAGGCCGACCCAGCAGGGCCCGCATCACCTCGATGGTATCGCCGCTCTCCTCCAGACCGTGCTCCTGCCAACGCTTCGGTTCGGTCAAGATGCGGCTCGCTTTCCGCACCGCGGCCCGGACGTCTTCGCGGCTCTCGCAACGCTGGTCGTACCAGATGAGGAAATCCACGATTCCGGGAGTACGCGCGAAGTCCCCACGGACGGAACTCTCCCAGGCGCCGTCCGATTTCTGTGTGCGCAGCAGCCAAGCCACGTGTGGCGGCAGCGCCTGGCGCAACCGTGCCAGGACCTCGGGATCTCCGAGCAGGAGATCGGCCGCCATCCAGCCTTCTTCGACGTAGGCCGCCACCGTGTAGACACCCTCGCCACGGGCGATGCTGGGAAGCGAGCCGTCCTTCTCGATGGCCCCGAGGGTGAAGGCCAGCGCCTGCAGGGCGCGCTGGCGGTGGACAAGCTCGCCCGTGTGGCGGAAAAGCCAGGCTTGTAGCTCGATGCCAACGAGGGCTGTGCTCACCAGGTATGGATCGTCGGCCCAACCCACGTCGGAACGCCAGGCCTTCGTGACCCCGCTGTCGGTCACAGGCATGCCGACACCCAGAGCGCCCGACGAAAGAAGGAAGCCGTCGCCTTCGATGGCGCGCAAGAATCTCGTGACGCTCCCCACGTACGCCCGGACACGCGTGCTGTCCACGTGCGGCTCGAGGGCAACGAAGACTCCCAGCGCCGCTCCCATGTCGGCGAGCCAGGAGGTGGCGTAGCCGATCGGCCAGTAGCCGTGCGGGAGTTGCCGCGCCACCAGACTGTCGGCGAAGGTGCGCGCACGCTCGAGACCAGCGCCCGTGTCCAAGCCCGCGGCTGCGGCGCCGAGGACCTCGTGCGCCGCGACCGCCGCACGCATGAAGTAGCCCTCCACGAAGAGTCGCTTGGCCGGCGCTGGCCGTGCCAGCGTTTGCTCGAAGTGGACTCGTAACGCCGTGCTCGTCTTGGCCTGGTCCTTCACATACGGGTTCTTCGGCGCACCGGCATCCGAGATCCCGTGGAAGAGGAGCCAAAGTCCGAGAAGGACGGCGCATGCGGTGCACGCCCGAAACCATGCGTCCTGCCGCTTTCCGCGTGGGGCGGCGATGTCTTGCTTTTGTCTCTTCCGGCGCATTCACTGACTCCGAACTCGATCACACGACACCATTATCTTGACCTTCCTTCCCGGCTTCCATAGGATCCGGCGTCGCTTCAACGCGTGGCTCCCTCGCCTCCGGCGCCATTTTGCGCCCCACGCGGCGTATTCCCGACGGCTCCCACCGGAGGCTGCCATGGGCCGGCCGAACGGCAAGGCGATCGAGGCGCTACGAGCCCGATTCCGTGGTGAAATCGTGCTGCCTGGATCTCCTGGCTATGATGATGCCCGCCGGCTCTGGAATGGCATGTTCGATCGCCGGCCAGCGCTCGTCGCCCGCTGCATCGGCACCCACGATGTCATCGAAGCTGTCCGCTTCTCGCAAGAGCACGGCTTGCCCCTGGCGGTCAAGGGCGGAGGCCACAACTCCGCCGGCACGGGCGTGTGCGACGACGGCCTGGTCGTCGATCTTTCCCGCCTGCGGCGCGTCACGGTGCACACGCGGCACAAGACCGCCCACGTCGACGGCGGTTGTCTCCTTGGGGACATGGACTACGAGACCCAGCTGCACGGACTCGCGGTGCCCGCAGGGATCATCTCGCACACCGGCGTCGGGGGCCTCGCTCTGGGTGGCGGCTTCGGCTGGATCAGCCGCAAGCACGGGCTCTCCGTCGACAACTTGCTCGCCGCCGAAGTCGTCACCGCCGGGGGACGCCTGGTGAACGCAGGCCCGGAGGAGAATCCGGAGCTCTTCTGGGGCTTGCGCGGCGGCGGCGGCAACTTCGGCGTGGTGACCTCCTTCGTGTTCCGCTGTGCAGAGATCGGCCGCGAGGTGTACTCGGGCTTCATCGTCAAGCCTTTCGCCGAGGCCGAGCGCTACCTGCGCTTCCATCGCGACTACGTGCGCGACCTCCCGGACGAAATGACCGTGTGGGCGGTGCTGCGGCACGCGCCGCCGCTCCCCTTCCTGCCCCCCGACGTGCATGGCAAGCTCGTGGTCATCGTGCCCTTCGTCTGGCTCGGCGATCCGGGGCGCGGCGCGGCCTTGGTGCGCCCGCTCCGTGAAGTCCTGCCTACCGTCGGCGAAGCGGTGGGAACGAATCCCTGGCTCGCGTGGCAATCGGGCTTCGATCCCCTGGTGCCCCACGGAGCACGCAACTACTGGAAGTCGCACCATCTGCAGGAGCTGTCCGATGCTTGCATCGAGCAGCTCCTCACCTGGAGCGCCCGCATGCCCACGCAAGAGTGCGAGGCCTTCATCCCCCACATGGAAGGCGCCCCGAGCCGGGTGGCGGAAGACGCCACCGCCTACCCGCACCGGCGGACGCCGTTCTTGCTCAACATCCACACGCGCTGGCAGCAGCCCGCCGACGACGCCCGCTGCCAGGAATGGGCCCGTGGCTTCCATGCCGCGACCCAACCCTTCGCGCGTGGTGTCTACGTCAACTTCCTGGGCCAGGAAGGTGAGGAGCGCATCCGTGAGGCCTACACGCCGGCGGTGTGGAAACGCCTCGTGGCGGTGAAGAACCAGTGGGACCCGGACAACCTCTTCCGCATGAACCAGAACATCCGGCCGCTGCCGGAACCCTAGGCCCACGCCAGTTCCACGCCTCAATGGGTCCGATCCAACCCCTCGGGGTAATGCTTTTGTTGAGGCGGGCATTCCACTGCCCTATGCGAGCCCGGTGAGCCTGGCGCTCGCCTCCCACAACTGCTCTTGCAGTGCCAGGTCCAGCGAGATGGGGGACGAGGGCGCGACGCGGAAGCGGTCGAAGTACTGCCCGGTGACGCCGGCGAGCGCCGCATCGCTCGCCAAGCGCACGATCGGGGCGGCTCCACGCGCCGGCGTGCTGGCGACGAAGAGCCACCGCAGGAAGCCGAAGGGGCGGAGGAAATCGCCCACGAGCCCCGTGTTGATCGTCCCTGGACGTACGGCGTTCACGGTGACAGGCCCGCTCCCGAGCCGCCTGGCCAAGGCGTAGGTGAAGAGAACGTTGGCGAGCTTCGTCGTGCTGTAACGTCGTTGCTTGCGATAGCTGCGCTCTGCCTGCAGGTCCTGGAAGTCGAGCCGTCCTCGCCGATGCGCGTTCGACGAGACGACGATCACCCGTGCCGCCGGAGCCGCACGCAGGAGCGGCAGGAGAAGGTGGGTGAGGAAAAACCCGGCCAGATGATTGACCGCGAACTGGGTTTCTACGCCGTCCACCGTGACACTTCGAGTCGCCGGAATGGTGGCCGCATTGTGGATCAAGAGATCGAGGCGCTCGTGACGCCGGGCAAGGCCGTCGGCGGCCGCGCGGAGCGAATGCTGCACCGCCAGATCCGCGACCACTAGTTCCGGCTCGCGCCCGGTGCGGTCGCGGAGCTCTCGCTGCGCAGCGTCACCTCTCCCCTGGTCCCGGCACACGAGGACGACCCGGGCGCCCAGGCCGAGCAAGGCGGCGGCCGCTTCCCGCCCGATGCCACGATTGGCCCCGGTGATCACGCAAGTCTTGCCTTCGAGCAACGCGCCGGCACCTCCAAGTCGTTCACCGACGGCGGTACGGCTCACCAGCCAGCGGTCGGCGCCGCGCACCAGCCGCCCACCTTTTCGGTCCGCACCGTGAGGGAGACCGTACCCGCGCCGGCGGTATTCGCCTAGCGCTCCCGTCCACGGGCTAGGCGCCATCATGCCGCTCCCTCGGGTATAGTGTTAACGTCGCTGGTTCGTGTCATGCAAACGACGGTGCGGAGGGCCGGCCCGCATGATTCCTGGCAAGATCGCTCGTTTCGTGCAGGAACGCGCCAACGTGGCCGGCATGGCCAGCCGCGACGCCGACCTCGTGCCACACCAGCACCGTGTCTCCGGGTGGCGCCTCGGCAAGGACGGCAAGACGATCACCGCGTACCTTCCCGCGCTCTTCGCGGAGCACCTGCTCGAAGACCTGGAGAGCAACGGCCAGGTCGCCCTCAGCCTCGAGGAATACCCGGCCCATGAGACCTACCAGTTCAAGGGTGTTTTCGTGCGCCAGCGCGCCATCGAAGCGGAGGATCGAGCCTTGGTGGCCGCCCAGCGCGAGCGCTTCGTCCACGACATGTTGCCGCTCTACCCGGAAGCTCCCGTAGACCTGATCCGTGGCTTCATCGTCGAGCCGGACCTGGCTGTGGAGTTCGAGGTGCAGGAGATCTATTTGCAGACCCCTGGCCCGGGTGCCGGAGCCCGTCTCGTTCCTCCGGCAGAGAAGTGAGAGCCGTGGAGCAGAGCACGACATTCGACCGCCTGCCCGACGCCATCCGGCCCGTCCTCGACAACGGCATCCCCGCTGGCATGGCGACCTGCTCCGCCGCCGGTGTCCCGAATATGACGGTCGTCTCGCAGGTGTACTACGTGGACACCCAGCATGTCGCCGTCTCCTTCCAGTTCTTCAACAAGACCGTGCGCAACATCCGCGAGAATCCCCGGGCGGAGGTGGCCGTGCACGATCCCTTTGGCCAGGTGGACTGGATCTTGGAGCTGCAGTTCGTGCGCTCCGAAAAAGAAGGGCCCATCTTCGAGGCCATGGACATCCAGATCGAAGCCATCGCCTCGGCCACCGGGATGTCCGGAATCTTCAAGCTCATGGCGGCAGACATCTATAGAGTGCGTTCCTGTCGCCGCATCGAATACGGCGGTCGGGCGGCGGAGCCCGCATGAGCACCACCGGCACTCCCGGCTCCTCCGGTACGCCCGGCGCTTCAGGTACCTCCGGTACGCCAGGTACTCCCGGTTCGGACCTGGCCTCCGATCTGGCGCGCAAGGTGGCGGAGTTCGACATCCTCCAGCGCCTCTCGGCCCAGATCAACACGACCCTCGAGCTGGACGAGATCTACGAGGCCGCCCTGCGCACCATGGGCGAGCTGTTCGACTTCCATCACTCCATCATCCTCCTCCTGGAAAACGACGGCGAAACGCTCACCGTCGTTGCCAGTCGAGGCTATGAGAACCAGGCCGTCGGCGGGCGCGTGAAGATCGGGACGGGCGTCATCGGCACTGCGGCCAAGCGGCGGCGGCTGCTGCACCTGGACAACCTGGGCCAGTACCGCAGCTATGTCTCGGCGCAGCGCCGCGAGATGGTCAAGGCCGGTCGCGGCGACGAGATTGCCGACGCGGTTCCCGTGCCGGGGCTCGCGAATGCGGAAAGCCAGATCGCCCTGCCCCTCGTGGTCAAGGACACGCTCATCGGCGTCTTCTCCATCGAGAGCCCGGTGCGTCGCTCCTTCAGCGACCACGACCGCGCCCTCGTCACCATCGTGGCCAACCACATCGCCAGCGCCATCCACAACGCCCAGCTGTACCGCGCCGAGCGCCGCGCCGCGGCAGCGTTGCGGCAGGCCAACGACTCTTTGGAGCAGCGCGTGCGCGACCGCACCGCCGACCTGGAGCGGGAGCTGCGGGTCGCTCGGGAATTCCTGGACGACGCACGCAGCCGGGTCGACGGCCCCCTTCTCGGTAACAGCCCGGCGGTGCTGGCGCTGCGGGCCGCCATCTCCCGCCACGCCAAGCAATTGGACCCGGTGCTGCTGCACGGCCCGCCGGGTTCGGGCAAGGAAGCCGCGGCCCGAGCGCTGCACCACGAGTCGGACCGGCGCGATGGCCCGCTGATCCACGTCGACTGTCCGAGCCTGCGTACCGACGGCAAGGTGCAGCTGTTCGGCACGGGCGCCGATTGCACCGCTGACAACTGCAAGTTCCAGCTGGCCACTCGCGGTACGCTGTACCTCGACGCGATCCAGGATCTCGCCTTCGAGATGCAAGCACCGTTGCTCGAGGTGATGGAAAGAATCGACAGCGCCCGCGGCCGCGGCGAGACGCCGACCCCGGACGTGCGCGTCATCGCCTCCACCAGCCGCGACTTGCTGCGCGAGGCCGAAGCGGGGCACTTCGACCCGCGCCTGGCCGCTCTGCTACACCGCCACGAGATCGTGCTCCCCCCCCTCGCCGATCGGCGCGAGGATCTCCCCGCCCTGGTCGACTACTTCGTGCGCAAGCACGCGCGACGCCTCGGCAAAGCCGTGCGCAGCGTTTCACCCCAGGCGCTGGAGCGCCTGCAGGCCTATCGCTGGCCCGGGAACATCCGCGAGCTGCGCACCGTGATCGAGCGCGCCATCCTGGTGAGCGACACCCCCGTGCTCGACATCGACGAAGACTTCCTGGACAGCGGCGTCTCCTTGGGCAGCTACCGGCTCGTACGGCAGCTCGGCGCCGGCGGCATGGGCGAGGTGTGGCTCGGCAAGCACCAGCTGCTGGCGCGGCCGGCGGCGATCAAGCTCATCCGCCCGGACATGTCCAGCGCCGCTGGACCCGACCGCCTGACCGAGCGCTTCCGTCGCGAGGCCCAGGTGACCGCCAACCTGCGCTCCTCGCACACGGTGGAGCTCTACGATTTCGGCGTCAGCGACAGCGGCACCTTCTACTACGTGATGGAGCTCCTCCACGGCATGGACTTGAAGGCGATGGTGGACCGCTTCGGTCCCCTGCCGCCGGAACGCGTGCTCATGCTCCTGGAGCAGGCCTGCGTCTCGCTCAGCGAAGCGCATGACCGCGGTCTGGTGCACCGGGACATCAAGCCGGCGAACCTCTTCGTCACCTGGCTCGGCCCGGAGTTCGATTATTTGAAGGTTCTCGATTTCGGCATGGTCAAGGCCGAAGGCGGCGAGGACACCATGCAGCTCTCCGCCCAGGGATTCGTGCACGGGACGCCTGCCTTCATGGCTCCCGAGTTCGTCCTCGGCCGCGAAGCCGACGGCCGCGCCGATCTCTACTCCCTCGGCTGCGCCGCCTTCTGGTTGCTCACCGGTTTCCCCCTGTTCGAAACCAACTCCTCCACCGCCATGCTGGTGGCGCACGTGCAGACCCCGGCCCGGCGGCCCTCTGCCGTCGCCGAGCAGCCGATTCCGGAAGCGGTGGACAACCTCATCATGCATTGCCTGGAGAAGGATCCCCAGAAGCGCCCCGCCTCCGCACTCGATCTCCTCGGCGAGATGGAGCGCGTCCGCTTCGAGCAACCTTGGACGCAAGAGCGCGCCCGCCAGTGGTGGCAACTCCACGCCCCCGAGGCACTGGCGCGCGCCAACGACTGAGTGCACGCGCTGGCGCTGACTCCGACCTCTGCGATGGGGCTACGATCCCGTGCGTCGCTTCGCGTCGCAGTCGGCGAGCAAGGACTGCACGCGCTCTGGCGGTGCTCCCTGGGAGCGGGCACGCTCGAGGGCCTCGGCACCGCGACGGCCCTCGCCTTCGGCGCACAGCACCTCGCCGAGGAGGAGCCAGCCGTCGGCGGCTTGTGGATCGACCTGCGTCGCGGCGGCCCCGTGCTTCTCCGCCTGGGCGAGATCCCCGGTCTCCAGATGCAGCGTGGCCAAATAGTAGTGGGCGCGGAAATCCTGCGGCCGCTGCGCCAGCACTGCTTGGAGCTGCGTGGCGGCTTCGTCGAACTCGCCCTGTCGCGCCATCGCCAGTGCCAGGTTGGAGCGCAACGAGACGTTGCGCGGCTGCACCGAGACGGCGTGCCGGTACGCCACCTCTGCCTCGGCCAGGCGTCCGGCATTCCCGAGCAGATACCCCAATCGGCTCTGGATCTCCGGGAGGTCGGGATTCAGGCGCACGATCCTCTCGTAGAGCGCGATCGCGCCGGAGGTGTCGCCGGCCGCCACCATGGCGTCGGTCGCCGACCGGGCCGACTCGACCAGGTCCTCCGCCAGTCCTGCGACCCACGGATCCTGCTCCAGCGCCGCGATGAAGTGGCTCGTCGCCTCGAGCGCCCGACCGCGCGACATGCTGGCCAACCCCTGCCAAAAGAGGCCCTGCGCGGCTTCGGTGGCCTGCAGCATCGCCTGCTCCGCGTCGGTCAGGCCTTCGGGAGGAAGGTGCAGCCACGGCGGCAGCCCGGGAGCGCGGAGATCGTGCAACCGCTTCATGTCGCCGAGCTCGGCGTGCCGATAGACGGAGCGCGGCGCATCGAACTCGAGCCGATTGTGATCGTCCGTGTAGACGATCCCCTCCGCCGCGAAATGGCGCAGCTCGTCGGGCCCGGCAATGAGCGTTTGGAGGAAATCCCCGGCATCGTGCATTCCAACCCGCGCCAGATCGCGGGCGATCGCCGGCCGGGCCAGCCGTCCCACGAGCTCGCGCCACTCGATCTGCAGCTCGTCCTTGGCCCCGAGGAGAACGTAGTCGGAACCGAACGCGGTCTCCCACAGGCTCGTCTGGGGAAAGACGCTCTGGAAGGTCCGGATCAGACCACGGAAGGTCGTGAGGTCCATGCTGTAGAGATGGAGGAAGACCATCATGGTTCCTCGCGGTAGGAGCCGGTCGCGGCACGAGGTGAGGAATTCCCGGGTGTAGAGGCTCGCCACCCCTGCCATCCACGGGTTGGAAGGCTCGGAGATGATCAGGTCGTAGCTCTGGCGGGTGAGCGACAGATGGTTGCGCGCATCCTGCATGACCAGGTGCAAGCGCGGATCATCGAGCACGTCACCGTTCACATGCGCGAACAGCCGGGCCGCCTTGGCCATCTCCGGCACGATCTCGATGCAGTCGATGCGGCGCACGCTCGGGTATTGCGCCACCGAGTGCAGCGTCACGCCCGTGGCCAGGCCGATCACCGCGACGTCGTGCGGCTCCGGGTGCAGCAGGCAGCTCACGTGCCCGCTCAGGACCTGCGTGGACATGTCCTTGTCGTCCGAGCCGTCCACCTTGCCGTTGATGGCCAGATAGCGCCCCCCGCTCGGACTTTCCTTCACCGTGATCGTCGAGTTGAGCCCCTCCTCGAAGAGCAGGATGGAGTATTCCTGCCGCAGGATTTCCGCCAAGCTCCGAGGGTCCCTGCGCTCCTGGCTTTGACCGGTATTCGCAGCGCGGCTGCGGTCGGGAGCCGCGCCAAGGTTGCGACCCTGGCTCTGACCCAAGGACCCCGTCTGCCCGCCGGCCTGCCGATAGCGGTCGGCGTAGAGAAAGGCGCCGCTCGTCAGCGTCAGCGGGTCGAAGCGCGGCAGCAGGAGCGCGGTCAAGACGCCGGCTGCCACCACGGCGGCCGCGGCTCCCCCTCCCAACCGACGCCGCCACGAAGTGCTCAGGATCGCTGCCGCCACCCCGATGTTGAGGAGGGCGCCGAGGAGAATGGTGCGGTGCACACCGAGATGCGGCAGCAGGACGAAGCCGCCGCAGAAGGCGCCGACGATCGTGCCGACCGTGTTCGCCGAGTACGCCGTTCCCACCGTCGCGCCGGTCTGCTCGACGCCGCGCAGCAAGGCTCGGCCCACCAGGGGCAGACACATGCCCATGCAGGCGGTCGGGAGCAGGAGGGCGACGAAGATGAGGGCGAATTGCACCAGCTGGAAGCGCCAGAAGTCCTGGGCCAGCTGCGGCACCAAACGCAGCATCCATTCGGGGAAGCTCTGGAAGACCGGCACCATGGCGAGGGCGGTGAAACCAATGCCGAGCTCAGCCAGTGCAAAGGCGGCACTCGGGTTCTGCAGGCGGTCGGCGACGCGGGAGGCAATGCTGCTGCCGACGGCGAGACCCAGGATGAAGGCGCTCACCACGAGCGCGAGGGCGTACACCGAGGAGCCGACGA
>Ga0075418_10001349_pt1 | contig 27676 bp, 25 predicted proteins | sample SoiMetdeltSBSDD2_FD_81776 | JGI IMG/M metagenome (GOLD analysis project Ga0075418, IMG submission 81776) | Bulk soil microbial communities from a Populus tree surrounding site in Tennessee, USA - Soil MetaG P. deltoides SBSDD2 | ecosystem: Environmental > Terrestrial > Soil > Tree plantation...
CGGACGCGACAGGCCGAACGAGCGCACGTGCATGAGGTCCTGGGATTCAGAGTAACGCGATCCTTTTGTCGGCGGAAGGGTTGGCTGCCTGCAATCGGTGGCGGCAATCGGCGGAACCGGGGGGCCGAAGAACAGGACCCGCCCTACGCCTACCGGCGGGTCCACAGAGCAGGACCCGCCCTACCTGTGTGTCTTCCTGCCCGTTCGGGTGATGATTGCGACAACGGCGTCTGCGACCATGGCTCCATGGTGAATGAACTCTCGACTCAAATGGCAGATGCCGTGGACGCCGTGGCGGCATCGGTCGTCCAGGTGCAAGGTCAACGGCGTCCGGCAAGCGGTCTCGTCTACGGCGATGGTCTGGTGCTCACAACGATGCGGGCGATCGGTGGAGACGATGGGCTGCATGTGCGCCGGCACGATGGGACGATCCTTGACGCCGAGCTCGCCGGCTGGGATCCGGCCACGACTCTCGCAGTCCTTCGCGTGACGGACCTCGCCCTGCCTGCGCTCAGCCCCTCGTCGACGGCTCCGCGTGTCGGTCATCTTGCCCTGGCAGTGGCTCGCTCGTGGAGCAACTCGCTGACTGCCAGCGCGGGCATCGTCTCTGTGATTGGTGGACCACTTCGAACCGGAAGGCGACGCGCGATCGATCAGGTGATTCGCACGACGGCGCCGATGCACGATGGCTTCTCCGGTGGCGCATTCATCGACTCCACCGGCGCGCTCGTTGGCGTGACGACGGCGACGGCGATCCGTGGCACGGCGGTCGTCATCCCTGCTGGAATCGCATGGGCCGCGGCCCAACGGGTCCTGGAGCATGGGCAGACACGGCGGGGTTATCTTGGCCTGATGGGGCAACCGGTCACGTTGTCGGCATCTCAGGCCACGTCGACTGGACGGGAGACCGCATTGCTGGTCGTTGGCCTGGCGCCGTCGAGCGCGGCCGCGTCCGCTGGAGTGCTGGTCGGTGACATCGTGCTCGCGCTCGACGACACATCGACGGCATCGCCAGAAGATCTGCTCGATCTGCTGGCGACGCAGAGCCCCGGGCGTCAGGCTACGTTGAAGTTGCTTCGCGGAAACGCTGCGATCGACCTGCCGGTGACAATCGGCGAACGTCCTGCCCGGTGAATGCGCGCGATCCTCGTCGGACCTGCGACTGTACGCGACCGGCTGCGCTGGGACTTGGAAGCGTTATCGATACAGATCGTTGGTGAGTTCGACACGATGGCCGAAGCCCGGCGCTCCGGCCTCGACACCGACATCATCGTTACGCCACCCGACGAGGCGTCACCGACAGACGATCGGGAAAGCGTTTTCGAAGAAGCCCTCACCCACCGCGAGCTCGAAGTGCTCGAGCTGTTGGCCGAAGGACTGCCCAACAAGGGCATCGCTGACAAACTGGGGATCAGCGATCAGACTGTGAAATTCCACATCGCGTCGATCATGGGCAAGCTCGGCGCATCCAATCGCGTCGAGACGGTCAGGCGCGCGGTCAGGCGCGGACTTCTCTCGTTGTAGCGGCCGGCTACTGCATTTCCAAAACCAGTAGAGCGGAGGCTTTTTGTCCACCGAGCCGTCGGCGAAAGTGCAAGCCTCCGCGTCGCGATGATCGCGCAGGCTGAAGCCCTGCGCTCTACGACGATATAAATTCCTCGGGCACCACAGTCACCTGTCGACGCGTGCCATTACGAAGAATCGTCATCGTGTTCGACACGTCGATTCGCTCGGCGGTCAGCACGCGATGAAGATCGTCCACGCCCGTAACCGGCAGCTCGCCGAGCGCGATGATGATGTCGCCGGCGGCCAGTCCTGCGCGGCTCGCGGGACTCCTGGACTCCACCGACAGCACCAGGACGCCGGACGATGCCGTTGTGCGCGGTCCAACGCCGGGCTTGCGCGGCACTGGAACGTTCTGACCACCGACGCCGATGTAACTACGCCGGATGCGGCCATCGCTGATGAGACCCGCGGCGACGAAGCGCGCGGTATTGCTGGCGACCGCGAAGCAGAGACCCTGGGCGGTGAGAATCGTGGCCGTGTTAACACCAATCACCTCCGCCCGGGAGGTGACCAGCGGACCACCGGAATTCCCGGGATTCAGCGCCGCGTCGGTCTGGATGATGTCGTCCATCAGCCGTCCCGATCCGGCTCGAAGCGATCGCCCGACGCCGCTTACGATCCCCGCCGTCGCCGAGTGATGAAAGCCGAATGGATTGCCAATGGCAATCGCCATCTGCCCGACCCGTACTCGCCGCGAGTCGCCGAAGCCCGCCCAGGGCAACGAGCTGGCGTCGATGCGGAGCACGGCCAGGTCGGTGTGCGGATCGTCGCCGACGAGATCGGCTCGAGTTGCAGGCCCATCGGACAACGTCACCGTGAGTTGAGTGGCCTTATGAACGACGTGACTGTTCGTCAGGACGAAGCCGTCAGGGGTGAAGACAACGCCCGAACCCCCTCCCCGGCCCCGCTCGACACGGACGACAGCCGGGCCAATTGTGTCGACAACGCGGACAACGGCCGACGAGTAGGCGTCGAGCAATTCGTCATCATCGGGTTGGCGAAGTGGACTGGTGGCCATAGCCCAATCGTAGGGATCGGGCACGTGTGGGACATCACCCGTACGGGCAGGGCGTCCGGTTAGACCGCCCGGTCGTCGAACGAGGATGCCTCTCCGTTCAGGGGACCACCGCGGCGATGCCGGGTGTTCATCTCGAAGTCGGCAACGAACTTGTCCAACTCGGCTACCGGGTCAGCCACGTTGTCAGGCTCGTCGAGCAGCCCTGGCGCCGGCTCGCGGACTGGCGGCGCGACTGGCGGTGGTGCGAGCGGCGACGCCGCAATCAGCGGCGCGTCGACCGGCGCCTGGTGTGCGATCGCCGGCTCCGGCGTGATGAGCCTCGTCCCCGCGCGCTGAGGCATCGATGGCTTCGACACGAATGGTCTGCGCACCGGCGCCGAGCGCGGCGACGTCGTTTGCGACTGCTCGTGGCGATACCAAAAGACGAGGCCGATGCCCCACGCGAGCCAGGCCACCCAACCGATCTTGAGCGGCATCATAAAGGCGTCCAGGACGTCCAGCAGTTCAGCCATATTGCTACTCCACCCACGCGAACGACTTGAACGCCGAAAGCGAATAGCGGGTCAGGAGCGCTTCGAAGATCGGCGCGTTGATGCTCTCGAGCGCCATCGCTGCACGTAGTGCCTCGTCGACGTTGGTGCCACCCTCGCGTTCGAGCACCAGAATGATCACGACACGCCGCTGATCGGATGTGTCGTTTGCCGCTTTCGTGGGCATGTGATGACCGACGTTCAGCTTCCGGATGGGAATCGGCTTCGAGATCGCCCGTCGCACCCACGTCGCTATTCGCTCTGCCCGCTTGGCGGCTCGCGCCTCTTCACGCTTGCGACCGGACTCCAATGACAGCCCCGGGACAATCTCCTCTGAGCTGGCGCCAACGACGATGATTTCCCGGGCGCGCTCGAGGACGCCTTTCATCTCCGGCGTGAATGACGGCTCGTCCAGGCTGCTCTCGAGCGACTCGTACGACGACATCCGCCAGCGGAATTCGTCAGTGAAGAGCAACACGCGGAACGACGCCCGTCGCCCCTGCTGATCCTTCGCGTTGCGAACGATCACGTCGTGGGCGACTTCTGGTGGCTTCGGCGTGTTGACTCGCGTCAACCGATCGACTTCGAGCGCGGTCGCGTACGACAGGCCTACTCCCGCAATGACGAACGCTGCGGTCGAGAGTCCAAACCTGACCCGCATAAAGACCGAGCTCCCGCGACGTTGCGATGAACCTGCCTTCGAAGCCACTGTTGCCTGCCTCCGGGTGGGATGAAGTGCAGGATTGTCGCCACCCTTGAGGCGCTGGCGTCACAGGCAGGCGCAGGCAGATATGGGCCATCGTAACGGGCAGACGGGCCTGGAAACCTGACACAAAGTGTCGGAAAGGCAAAAAGTGGCCGAACGTTTACTGGCTAGCGGATAAACGTGAAGCGGGATTGAGCCGAAGGACCGCTGCCGAACGGCCAAAAGACCGACCCGTTGCTCGGGCGCGCGGTGGCGCTGACGCGGATGTAGTAATCGCGATTGGGCTCGAGCAACGACGTGCTGAAAAGTGGGAAGCGAGTGACGCTGGTCATCCACGTCCGGACAACAGCTTCGTCCTGTGTTGAAAGTGCCTCTTCCACTCGGCCGTCGAGCATACGGACGACCTCATGCGTGCGAGTGAGATTGTCGTAATTCACGCTCGTCGCCACACTGGCGGTTGCGATGGTTCTGTCCACCCACGCCGGCACGTCGAGGCGCAATTCGACCGCGTAGGTAAACGTCGTCTTCAGGCCGCTCTTGATCGCGTCGCGCACTTCACCGGTCAGACCGCCGGTCAATTCAAACGACACCAGGACGTGGTCATCTTTGACGAGAGGGACGACGCGAAGCGTCTGAGTGCCTTGAGCGAAGATGGTGGTGATCGCGCCGACAAGGGCGAGAACGCACAGGAGGGCGCGCGCGCTAGCCCGCGCGGGCGCTGACGAGACCCGGAACCTCCGGCGTCTGGTCATGTTCTCCGAGTGTGCAAAACCGCGACGCATCGAGCAGTATCCCGGTGACTGTAGCACACGTGAGGGCGATTTCAGGCCAGAATCGCGGCTTCGATGTATCATTTCCATCGGGATTAAACCCTACTGCGCTTTGCGAAGACTCAGCATCGCTACCGCCGTGCTGCTCGGTGTTGTTGTCTCCGCACAACGTACCGAGGCTCAGGGACTCACTTTCTCCCTCTTCGAGCGCTACCTCGAGTCTTTCCGAGTCGAGGCCAACATTCCCGGCCTCTCCGCTCTCATCGTTCAGAACAGCGTGGTGGTCTGGGACCGCGGCTTCGGCCGGCGCGACGTCGAGTCGGGCGCTCCGGCGACGTCGGACACCCCGTACATGATCGGCGGTCTGTCGCAGACCTTCGGAGCCACTCTCCTGTTGAGAAAGTGTATCGATCAGTGGGGCGCGCAGCTGGACGACGCCGTGGTGTTGCGAAGCCCGAGCTATGCGGAGCCGCAGACGACGCTTCGCCAGTTGTTGTCGCACACGTCCCCCAATGGGGGCGAATTCCAATACAGCCCGTCGCGATTCGCCGCGTTGACGCCCGTCATCGAGCGCTGCGCGCAGACGTCCTACCGTGCGGTTCTGGCCTCGGAGATTTTTGATCGGTTTGCAATGCAGGATTCGGCGCCCGATCAACTTTCGGCGGCCTCTAATAGCCCATTTGACGCGGGCCATCGCGCGCGCTACTCCGACGTGATCGGGAAGATGGCCGTACCGTACCGTATTGCCAGTGGTCGGCCTCAGCGGAGCTCGGATCTCCCGTCGCGCGCCGCCGACGCCTCGGACGGCATCATCAGCACGGTTCGCGACCTCGCGCGCTTCGATAATGCGCTCTTGGCGAATGCCCTGCTTGCCAGGGCGACGAGAGACGCCGCGTGGACGCAGTCGTACGCTGGTGACACACCACTGCCGACCGGTCTCGGGTGGTTCGTGCAGAACTATCACGGCGAACCAATCGTCTGGCAATTCGGCCTGATACGCGGCGGACACTCGGCCATCATCATCAAAGCTCCCAACAGCGGTCTGACGTTCATCGCTCTTGCCAACAGCGATGGTTTGAACGCGCCGTTTGCGCTCGAATCCGGTGACGTGACGTCTTCGCTGTTTGCGTCGTTGTTCCTCAGACTATTTCTACCTTGAGGGTCAATCCCGGCGTAGCCAGGGTGGCGGTTGTAGGGCTGCTGCTCCTCGTGTCTCCGCACGCCGCCGACGCGGATTGGCTGTTCGCCCCGTTTGTCGGTAGCGCGTTCGGGGGCTCGACCGCGCTGCCAGATCTCGAGCAGGGGGCAAGTTCCGCACAGCTCGTTTTCGGCGGCTCGGTAGGATGGTGGAGCGCAGGTGTGTTCGGATTCGAGGGCGATTTCGGTTATGCCCCGAGGTTCTTCGAACGCGACAACCTTGCTGGCGTCGTCACCAACAGCAATGCGGTCACGCTCGGGGCCAACGTCGTGGTCGCTACCCCTGTCAGCGTCACACGCGAGTCGTTGAGGCCATATCTGGTCGGCGGGCTCGGCTGGATGCACGCCTCGATCGATGAGAGCAACAACCTGTTTCCCGAGATCTTCGGTCGCGCTCAGAACGCCGTCGGCATGAATGTAGGTGGCGGCGCGATCGGTTTCATCAGTCCGCGCACCGGCTTTCGCTTCGAGCTCAGACATTTCCGCAGCCTCGAGCGCGACACGAACCCCCTTACTGGCGAACGGCAATCACTGTTGAGTTTTTGGAGGGCAACAGTAGGCGTCGTCATACAGCGGTAGACGCGGTTCGAGTTGGCCGGCTACTTGCACTGTCAGGGGGCATGACTAAAACGATGCCTTATTTACGCCTGAAACGAGCGGTCGTGGGGCTGGGCGTCGCCTGTGCGCTGACGCTGTCCACCGGAGCGCAAACCCGAATCGTCGCGCCCAAGAACAGCTACAGCCCCGCCGACGATGTGAAACTTGGCCGGGAGGCGGCCGCCGAAGTCGGCAAAGAACTGCCGATGCTGAACGACCAGCGGCTCGAGGACTACGCCGAGACAATCGGTCGGACCCTTGCCACAGCCATTCCGCCAGAGTTTCAACACAACGAATTTCGGTACACCTTCGACGTGGTGAACCAGAAGGAAATCAATGCCTTCGCGTTGCCCGGCGGACCCATGTTCCTCAATCGCGGCATGATCGAGGCGGCCAAGACCGAGGGCGAGGTTGCCGGTGTGATGGCGCACGAGATCTCGCACGTGGCGCTACGCCACGGGACGGCGCAGGCGACCAAGGGACAGAAGTTCCAGATCGGCTCCGTGCTCGGTCAAATCGCTGGCGCAATCGTGGGCGGCACTGCCGGGTCGATCATTTCGCAGGGGACGCAGTTCGGTCTCGGCGCGGCCTTCCTGAGGTACGGCCGCGAGTACGAATCTCAGGCCGACCTCCTGGGGGCACAGATCCTGGCTCGTGCCGGCTACAACCCGCGCGAGATGGCGAACATGTTCAAAACGATCGAAGCCGAGGGTGGCAACCGAGGCCCTGAGTGGTTGAGCAGCCATCCCAACCCGGGCAACCGGTACGAGGCGATCAATCGCGAGGCTTCGTCGCTGCGCGTGCAAGGCAACGCGAACACGGGACAGTTCCAGGACGTTCAAGCGCGGCTACGCTCGATGCCTCCGGCTTACACGGCCGAGCAGATTGCGAAAGGGCAGGCGAAGAGCAACCCGCAATCCACTGGCAACGGCCCGGCGCGCACTGGCGTGGCAGTGCCAGCGCCGTCGTCGCAGTATCGTGCCTCGTCACCGTTCTCGTTCCTGCGAGTGAGTCTCCCCTCGAACTGGTCCGAGGTGAGCGGTGACGACACTGGCATCACGTACGCGCCTGAGGGCGGCTACCGCGCGACCTCAGGAAGGCTCGAGGGTGTCACCCACGGGTTCCAGATCGGTGTCGCGAAGACGAACAACGGCAACTTGCAGCAGGACACCGATCAACTCGTCCAGGCGTTCGCGCAGAGCAATCCTCAACTGCGTCGCCAGGAGGGCTACGCACGCGAAACCGTTGCCGGCCGCACCGGAGTCCGCACGACGTTGACCAATCAGTCCGACATCACCGGTCAAGCCGAAGTGATCTCGCTGGCGACAACGCGACTGAATGATGGACGGCTGTTGTACCTCGTAGGTGTTGCGCCGCAGCGCGATGCCGGAACTTACAACGAGGTCTTCCGGCGCGTGCGTCAGTCGGTGGAGTTGCGCGACCAGTAAAGGGCGTTAACTCCCAAACTCCAACTCCCAACTCCCAAGCCGATATGCTCGGGAATTTGGGAGTTGGTAATTGGGAATTGGGAGTTGACGAAGGAACTATCGGAACGAACAATCGTCCACGTGATCGTTGACGAGGCCCATCGCCTGCATGAAGGCATACACGGTCGTGGGCCCCACGAACGTCCATCCCCGCTTCCGCAGATCCTTGCTCAGCGACGTTGACTCTGGCGTCGTGGCCATCGTCATCAGCACCTCGCGTGTGATCCGGCGCGGCCGGGACCCGCGCGCCGGCTGCCAGCGCCAGAAGTACTCCGAGATCGAACCCTCCTGATCGCGGAGCTCGATCGCACGCTGCGCGTTGTTGATCGTCGATTCGATCTTGCCGCGGTGCCTGACAATGCCTTCGTCCCTCAGCAGACGCGCCACGTCTTTCGACTTGAAACGCGCAACCGTATCGATGTCGAAGTTCGCGAACCCGCGACGGAAGTTCTCGCGCTTCCGCAGGATCGTCAGCCAACTGAGACCCGCCTGGAAGCCTTCGAGGCAGATCTTCTCGAACAGGCGGTTGTCATCCTTGACCGGCTTGCCCCACTCCTCGTCGTGGTACTTGACGTAAAGCGGATCTTCTCCACACCACCAGCAGCGTTTCACAGCACGGTTGACCTTTGACCTTTGACTTTTGACCTTGAGCGGTCACCGAAAGATGCCGCGAATTTCTTCGCCGATTGCGCCGAGCAAACCGCGCAGCGCGCGTTCGGCACGTTGCTTCAAGCTGCCCGAGTGCAGCTCACACAACTGCGTCGGGATGTCGTCGCCTGGCTTGAAGTATTCAACGTAGCTTGGGCAGCCGTCGAGCGCCCGGTGATACGACACCGAGCACATCACCTCGCTGCGAAGTCGAGGAGGTCGAGGAAACGATTCGGCCGGGAGCCGCCGCGCCGTCCGGCGCATGAAGTCCGCCCAGATCGGCAACGCCATCCGTGAGCCCGAAGCATCGCTACGGATCGTTTGCGGATCGTCGAATCCGATCCATACGCCGACCACGACCGAGGATGAGAAGCCAACGAACCATGCGTCCCGCGAGTCATTCGTCGTTCCCGTCTTGCCGCCCACTTCCATCGCAAGCCCCTGACGCTGCAGGCTCGCTGCGGTCCCCCGCCGCGTGACGTCCTGGAGCATCGTGACCATTTGATAGGCGACCTGCTCGGACAGTACCTGCTGACGATGTAGGTGAACGTACTCGACCTCATCTCCGTCGGCGTCCTCGATCGAAATCAGCCCGCGTGGCTGCGATCGATAACCCATTCCTGGAAAGACGGCGTACGCAGCGGTGAGCTCGAGCGGCGTCACCAGACCGCTGCCGAGCGCGAGCGAGGGCACATCAGGCTGATCCGGGACACCCAGATCATCGGCGAGCTTGATCACGGGGCGGGCCCCGACGCGCTGCTGCAGCAGGACAGCCGCGGCGTTGCTCGATTCAAGCAGCGCTTCGCGCAACGTCATCGTGTCGTGCGTCTTCGCTCGATCGTCACGAGGTATCCAGACCCCTTCAGGCGCCTGGACTGCGACCTGCTGCAGGCCGCTGATTGTGGAGACCGGTGAGAGTCCCTGTTCCAGGGCCGCCGCGTACACAAACGGCTTGAATGCGGAACCGGGCTGGCGATGGCTGCGGGTCGCGCGGTTGAATGGCGTGATTTGGTAATCGGACCCGCCAACGAGGGCCAGCAGACTACCGTTGTGAGGATCGATCGCTACGAGCGCGGCCTGGAGACCCGGAACGCCCAGACGACGCAGTCCATTTCGGACGGCAACTTCCGCCGCATCTTGAACCTCCTGGACGAACGTCGTTTTGACTTTCCAATCGGGCGGGTTGTCGTTTCCTATGAGGTCCCTGAACTGCTGGCGCAGGAACTCCTTCGCGTAGCCGTGGTGATTATTCGCTGACGCAGCCGCGGGGCGTACGCGCAGTTTCTCGCGCCGAGCGGATTGCTCCTGCGCTGCCGTGATCTTCCCTTCCTCCCGCATGCGCCTCAACACGATGAAGCTTCGAGCGCGCGCGTGTTCGAGGCGATTCCATGGCGAATAGGATGCGGGCGCGCGAATGACGCCCGCCAGCAACGCCGCCTCCCCCAGCGTGAGATCGGCGGCCGGCTTGCCGAACGTCCGTCGCGACATCGTTTCCACGCCGTAAATCCCGCCGCCGAGGTAGACGCGATTCATGTAGAGCTGGAGAATCTCTCTTTTCGAGAGAAAGATCTCGAGCATCAGCGACAGCACCGCTTCTTTGGCTTTGCGCCCGTAAGTACGCGTGTTGGACAGGAACAGCGTTCGCGCCAGTTGCTGCGTGATGGTGCTGCCCCCTTGCCGTTCCTGGCTGCGAAGATTGTTCACCACCGCCCGGCTCAGGCCAATGGGGTCGATGCCGGGATGCAGGTAGAAACGGTGGTCCTCAACGGCAATGACGGCGTCCTTAAAGGAGGTGGCGATGCGGTCGAACGGCACGTCCTGCCGTTGCTCGTCGAGCCGGAACCATGGCCGATCGTCGGCGTCATAGAAGACGGTGTCGCCCACCCCCCGATTGAGCTTGTAGATGGCCCAGGCGTGCCGAACGGTCCATAAGCCCGACACCACGACTGCGCCTATGACGAGGGCTGCCGCGGCGAGAAAAGCCCAGCGCCAGAGGGGCTTTCCCCAGACGCTATCTACCAGCCTGCGTACGCGCGCACGTATCAACGCTGGACCGCTATGCCAGTTCATACGAGAATTTCGTACGCCGTAACATCAAGGTAGAGCCCGTATGTGAATGGTAATACTCTCAGAGCTCGCTAGCCTCAACGCAAGCGAGGGGTACAGTAAATATCGGGGCAACAGATGACTCAATTCATTAGACGCTCGTTGCTGCCGCTCGTTCTGGCGCTTTCGTCGCTGGCCGGGGTGGCGCAACAGCCCACCACGTCCAGGGAGAGCGATTTCCTCAGTCGAATCAGGCGCTTGACGGTGGAAGGCCGGCGCGCTGGCGAAGGCTACTGGTCGCCCGACGGCCAAAGCCTGGTGTTCCAAAGCGAGAGGGAACCGGGCAACCCGTTCTATCAGATCTACCTGATGGATATGACGACCGGCGACGTGAGCCGCGTGTCCCCTGGGATGGGAAAGACCACCTGCTCGTTCATCAACCCGCAGACCGGTGACGTCCTGTTTGCTTCGACACACCACGATCCGACGTCGAAACAACAGCAGGATGACGAGCTCAAGTTCCGCGCGTCCGGTCAGGAACGCCGATACTCCTGGGATTACGACCCGGAGATGGAACTCTATGTCCGTTCCACCAGGACGGGAACGCTGCGGCGCTTGACCAACAAGCGGGGCTACGACGCCGAAGCGAGCTACTCGCCTGACGGTCAGTGGATCGTGTTCTCATCAACGCGCCAGGCGTACGAACGAACGCTTTCCGCCGCGGAGCAGAAACAACTCGAGACCGATCCCAGTTACTTCGGTGAGATCTACCTCATGCGCGCCGACGCGGATGGATCAGGTGTGAAGCGCCTGACGAACGTTGCCGGTTACGATGGTGGACCGTTCTTCTCGCCCGACGGCAAGCGCATCATCTGGCGGCGCTTCGATGAGCGCGGCGTAATCGCCGATGTGTGGACCATGAATATCGACGGGACCGACCAGCGTCAGATCACGGACTTCGCAGCGATGAGCTGGGCGCCCTACATTCATCCATCCGGCCGTTACATCGTCTTTTCGTCGAACAAGCTTGGTTTCGAGAACTTCGAAGTGTTTCTCGTCGACATCGATGGGACGAAGGAACCCATTCGAGTGACTTACTCCGACGGCTTCGACGGACTTCCCGTTCCCTCGCCGGATGGGACGCGCCTGGCGTGGACATCCAGTCGAGGCGGCGGTCGTGAGGGTCAAATCTATCTGGCTCAATGGAATCATCAGCACGCGCTCGATGCGCTCGCGGCGGCGCCACCTCGCCAGAAAGCAACCCGAGGATCTGGACAATGACGATACGCCGAATCGCACACGGGATGTCGTTACCGCGGAGGCTGAAGCCTCCGCTCTACGGGTTGGTGCTGGGGCTGTCACTTTCTGTCGCGTACGCGCAGACACCAACGCCGGCGACCGCTCCGGCCACGCGCGCCTATGTCGAAACGCTCGCCTCGGACAAGTTCGCGGGACGCGAAGCGGGTTCGACCGGTGAACGGCAGGCCGGTGACTACATCGCCGCGCAGCTCGCGCGGATCGGCGTCCGGCCGCTTCCCGGACGACAGGATGTGTTCATGTCGTTCGAGTTCACCGCCGGAAGCAAGGACGGCGGCTCACAGCTCGTGATGGGTAATCAGCGATTCACAGCGCCTGATGACGTTGTCGCGCTTTCCTTCTCGGACGATGCGGACGTGTCAGCGCCGGCGGTCTTCGCTGGCTACGGCATTGTCGTGCCGGAGTCACAGAACTTCGGATACGACAGCTACGCGACGCTCGACGTGAAAGACAAGGCGGTCGTCGTCTTCAGATACTTCCCTGAGGATGCCGACAAGGAAACGAAGTCGATCCTGGCCCGCTACTCCGACCTGCGTTACAAGGCGCTGGCCGCTCGGCAACGAGGAGCAAAGGCGCTTCTGGTCGTCACGGGTCCGCGGTCGCCGAATGCCGGCCAGACTGTGCCGATTACGTTCGACACCGCACTGGCCGGTTCGGGCATTCCGGCGGCAAGCATCAGCGGCAAAGCCGCCGCTGCCCTGTTTGGTTCACGATCGCTGGAGTCGGTGCAGAAGGAGTTCGATACTGGTAACCCGCACGCAGCGGGTTTTGCGCTTGAAGGCGTAACCGTGGAGCTCGCGACGAAACTCGTTCGCGAGAGGCGCACCGCCCGCAATGTCGTGGCGTATCTGCCGGCGACTTCACCCGTGACCGGTGTCGACAAGCCGTGGATCGTGATTGGCGCGCACTACGACCATCTCGGGCTTGGCCGGAACGGCAACTCGCTCGCCGCCGCCGGCGACGCTGGCAAGCCGCATGTGGGTGCGGATGACAATGCGTCCGGAAGTGCCGCCGTGCTCGCGGTAGCCGAAGGCATGGCGCGCCAGAAAGTTCGTCGACGGAATCTCGCCGTGGCGCTGTGGTCTGCCGAGGAATTGGGGTTGATCGGCTCGAGCGCATTCGTCAACGCACCGCCGATTCCGGTGAACGAAATCGCGGCATATCTCAACTTCGACATGGTTGGCCGCATGCAAGACAACAAGCTTGCCGTTCAGGCGACTGGCAGCAGCGCCACATGGGCGTCACTCATCGAACGGGCAAACGTCGCCGCGGGGTTCAACCTCGCGCTGCAGCCCGATCCATATCAGCCCACCGACGTGGCGACATTCAATCAGGCGTCGGTGCCGAGCCTGAACTTCACGACTGGCGCGCATCTCGACTATCACAAGCCGTCCGACACCGCGGACAAGATCAACTACGAGGATCTCGATCGAATCGCGCAGTTCGCGACAGTCATTGCGACGAGGCTGCTCGAGTCCGAACAGGCGCCGCAGTTCGTCAAAGTCGAACAGTCATCGCAGACCGCGAATCGCACCGGCGTTCGTGTCTTCACAGGCACCGTGCCCGACTACGCGGCTGATGCGAAAGGCTTGCTGCTTGGTGGAGTGATCGGCGGCGGACCTGCCGAGCAGGCGGGCTTGCAGAAGGGTGACGTGATCGTCGAGATCGCGGGTCAGACTATCGCCAACATCTACGACTACACGTACGCGCTCGAACTCTTGAAGATCGGCGAGCCGGTGAAGGTCGTCTACATGCGAGGGACAGAGCGTCGCGAGACGACGTTGACGCCAGCAGCGAGGCGATAGCTGCCGCGCACGCGAAAGCGTGCGCTCTACGTCTCGCTGTAAAGGCGTAGAGCGGTGGCTTCAGCCACCGCGGACCTATTTCGTTACGTCCCCATCGATTTCTGCGACCATTTTCTCGTCGCCTGCCAGGATGCTTTCGCATTCCTCGGCGAGCGGGTCATCAACCACTACCGCGCCCTGCATCTTCGCGTAGATCAGCGCCGCGACGAAGATCACGCCCACGAGGCCGAGTGACAGCCATCTCGGAATCTCGAGCCCGATGATGTGCGTGTCGTGAAGGTACTCGAGGCAGAGCTTCACCCCTACCCACGCAATGATGATGAACGCCCCGTCGACCAGCGCGGGGTATCGCTGAACGAGGGCGATCAACTGCCCGGCAACCAGCCGCATTGCCACGATGCCGAGAATCCCGCCGATGATGACGACCCAAAGCTTGGGTGACATCGCGACGGCCACGAGGATCGAGTCGATTGAGAAGGCGAGGTTGATGATCTCTACCCTGACGACGGTCGCCCAGAAAGGCGTCAACCCAAGCATGCTCTTGGCCTTGGGCGCTTGCCGTCGATCTTCCCCTTCTTCGCGGCCCCAGAAATGCGAGTAGGTGAGATACAGGAGATACAACCCCCCCAGCACCTTCACCCATCCCACGCGAATCAGGTAGGCGGCCAGCGCGGTGGCCACCGCGCGGAAGGCAAATCCGCCAAGCAGACCATATCGGAGGGCTTTCTGATGGTCCCGCCGGGGTAATCCCAGCACCATGATGGCCATGACCAGCGCGTTGTCTGCGCTGAGGAGGCCTTCGAGAACGACGAGTAATCCTATGGTTACGAGGTCTGTGGCGGCGATGTCCAAGGCGTTCTGTCCATCCTACCCTGTGGCCGGGCGCCGGTGACTGCCGAAACTTGACACGGAGCGTATCAAGTCCTACACTCGATCCGTATCAATGTTGGGGTCGGAGCCGATTCCTGCCCCCGCAATCGCGATGGCTCTCGACGATCTTTTTTTCATCAGTACGGCGGCCGAGCAACTGGGGATGCACCCCCAGACTCTGCGGAAGTACGAACGCCTCGGTTTGATTCGACCCAGCCGGACTATCGGCAGCATGCGCCTCTACGCGCACGAGGAGCTCGAGCGGTTGCGCCTCATCAAGCAACTGGTCGATGGGCACGGCATCAACCTGGCGGGGGTGCAGCGTTTGCTAGCAATGGCGGAAGTCATGCAACGGATCCGACCGCTCCTGGATGAGTCCGCGTTGAGCACCGGCAACGGGCGGCGTCAATTGCTCAATGAGATCAAGCGACTGAACGACTTGCTTGGACTGTAGTCGACCCAGACACAACACCTGACACTCGAGATCAACTGTGGACTTCAAGGACTACTACGCGACGCTTGGCGTCTCCAAAACGGCCAGCGATAAAGAGATCAAGCAGGCCTTTCGGAAACTTGCGCGCAAGTACCATCCGGACGTCAACCCGGGGGACAAGGCCGCCGAAGCCAAGTTCAAGGAGATCAACGAATCGTACGAAGTGCTGGGCGATCCGGACAAACGAAAGAAGTACGACGAGCTCGGAGCCAATTGGCGGCTGTACGAGCAGCAGGCTCGCAGCGGCGGGCAGCCGTTCGGCGGAGCCTGGGGCCCTGCGCCAGGTGGTGGCGCACGAGCGAGCTACCGCACGATGACGCCGGAGGAGATGGAAGAACTCTTCGGCGACTCGAATCCGTTCTCGGATTTCTTCACCACGTTCTTCGGCGGTGGCGGCCCTGGATTCAGCGGAACGACAGACACTCGCGAGCCTCGTGGCGCGCGTGCGCGTCGGCGCGCAGGACGCGATATCGAGAACGAGATCGAACTCGCACTGGAGGACGCCTATCACGGAGCGACCCGCCGGCTGCTGCTGCATCACGACGGCCACGCCAAGCACGTTGACGTCAGGATTCCCGCGGGGGTGACCGACGGCTCGCGCGTCCGCGTCAGTGGCGAGGGCGAGCAGGGTGTCGGCGGTGCCGAGTCGGGAAACCTGTACCTCCGCGTCCGATTGGCGCCGCATCCGGTCTTCGAACGCAAAGGACGAGATCTCTACGTCAAGTCCCCGGTCCCATTGACGACGGCGGTACTTGGCGGTGAGGCGAACGTACAGACACTCTCAGGCAAGCCAGCACGATTGCGTATTCCACCGCTGACTCAGAACGGACAGTTGTTCCGCCTGAAGGGGTACGGAATGCCGGCGGCCGGGAAGGCCGATGAGACCGGGGACCTCTACGCCCGTGTCGACGTCCAACTTCCTACGAGGCTCAGCGAGGAGGAACGTGAACATTTCGAAGCGCTCAGGAAACTGGGTGGCGACGACAGCAAGACGCACACCGCAGCGTGAGCACGACAGCCATGAACCTGAACAAACTTACTGAAAAGGCGCAAGAAGCCATTCTCGTCGCGCAGAATCTTGCGACCGAGCAAAACCACTCGGAGGTGACCCCGGAGCATCTGCTCGTGGCGCTCGTGGAGCAGTCGGGAGGAATCGTCCCGTCCATCCTGCGAAAAATCGCGCTCGACCCGGCGCGCGTCACCAACGAAGCGCGCACACTGCTCAACTCGATCCCGCAAGCCTACGGCGGCGACGTGCGCCTCTCCCCGCGCATGAAATTGATCGTCGATTCGGCGCAAGCCGAGGCGACGCGTCTGCAGGACGAGTACGTCAGCACCGAGCACCTGTTGCTTGCTCTCGCCACCGAAGCGGGCCGGTCGCCGGCCGCGCAGCTGCTGCAGCGGCTTGGCGTGACCAAGGACGTGCTCTACAAAGCGCTGACGGAAGTGCGCGGCAACCAGCGTGTCACCTCGCAGAATCCTGAATCAACCTATGAGGCGCTCACACGGTATGGCCGGGATCTGACGCAGCTTGCCCGAAGCGGCAAACTGGATCCAGTGATCGGGCGCGACGAGGAGGTGCGACGAGTCATCCAGGTCTTGTCACGCCGCACCAAGAACAACCCGGTGCTCATTGGCGAGCCCGGCGTCGGCAAGACGGCCATCGTTGAAGGACTGGCGCAGCGGATCGTCCGCGGCGATGTCCCCGAGGGACTCAAAGAGAAGAAGATCTTCGCTCTCGACATGGGCGCTCTGGTGGCTGGCGCCAAGTACCGTGGAGAGTTCGAAGAGCGATTGAAGGCGGTGCTCAAGGAGATCACGGAATCCGAAGGGCAGATCGTGCTCTTCATCGACGAGCTCCACACCGTGGTCGGCGCTGGTGCTGCCGAGGGCGCGATGGACGCGTCGCAGATGTTGAAGCCGATGCTCGCCCGCGGCGAGCTGCACACCATCGGGGCGACCACCATCGACGAGTATCGCAAGCACATCGAGAAGGATGCCGCGCTCGAACGCCGCTTCCAGCCGGTGATGGTCGGCGAACCCACCGTCGAGGACACGATCTCGATCCTTCGCGGTCTGCGCGAGCGCTACGAGATTCATCACAAAGTCCGGTTCAAGGACGCGGCGCTGGTCGCTGCGGCGGTGCTGTCACACCGTTACATCACGGATCGGTTCCTGCCGGACAAAGCCATCGACCTGGTTGATGAGGCCGCGTCGAAACTGCGAATGGAAATCGATTCGATGCCCGCCGAGCTCGACGAAGTGCGCCGTCGAATCATGCAGCTCGAGATCGAGCGCGAGGCACTGCGCAAGGAGATCGATTCGGCATCGAAGGATCGCCTGTCGAAACTCGAGCGGGAGCTGGCCAACCTCAAAGAGGAACAGACCCGTCTGCAGACGCAGTGGCAGAACGAGAAGGATACGCTGCAGGGCACGAGCGATCTGAAGCAACAGCTCGAAGATGCGCGTATCGAGTTGGAGATGGCGCAACGTGTGGGCGACTACGCCAAGGCGTCGGAGCTCCAGTACGGCCGGATCCCAGAACTCGAGAAACGGATTGCCACGGGAGACGCTACCAGTGATGGCGAGACCAAAACGCCGCGCCTGCTCAAGGAGCAGGTCGACGAGGAGGACATCGCTGAAGTCGTCGCGAAGTGGACCAACATCCCGGTCAGCCGGTTGATGGAGGGCGAGGTCCAGAAGCTGATTCACATGGAAGCGCGCCTCCACGAGCGCGTGGTGGGTCAGGACGAAGCCATCCGGGCGGTGGCCAATGCCATTCGCCGCGCACGTGCAGGGCTGCAGGATCCGAATCGGCCGCTCGGCAGCTTCATCTTCCTTGGACCGACGGGTGTCGGGAAGACCGAGCTGGCGCGCGCGCTCGCCGAGTTCCTGTTCGACGATGAGCACGCGATGATCCGGATCGACATGTCGGAGTACCAAGAGAAGCACACCGTGTCGCGCATGATCGGCGCGCCTCCTGGATACGTGGGCTACGACGAGGCCGGCCAACTCACGGAAGCCGTTCGTCGACGCCCGTACGCCGTCGTCCTCTTCGATGAAATCGAAAAGGCGCATGCGGAAGTGCTGAACGTGCTGCTGCAGCTGCTCGATGATGGGCGATTAACTGACGGAAAGGGTCGAACCGTTGACTTCAAGAACGTCGTCGTCATCATGACGTCGAATCTGGGCAGTCACTTCATCGCCGAGGCGCAACAGGGCTCCGGTCGCGACGAGTTGCCCGAAGGAGTGCGCAGGCAGGTCACGGAAGCGCTGCGGCAGCACTTCCGCCCCGAGTTCATCAACCGCGTGGACGAGATCATCTTCTTCCACTCGCTGGGGCTCGAGCACCTCAAACAGATCGTGGCGATCCAGATCCGTGGTCTGCTGAAGCGGCTGGAAGAGCGGAAGATTCATGTCGAGCTGACCGAAACGGCTCGCGCCTTCCTCGTGGCCGAGGGCTTCGACCCGATGTTTGGTGCGCGTCCGCTGAAGCGAACGATTCAGCGCCGGGTGCTGGATCCGCTGGCCATGCGAGTGCTCGAGGGCGAGTTCCGCGAGGGCGACTCGGTCCTGGTCGATATGGGTGACAATGAACTGAAGTTCCAGAAGAAGCAGTCCGTCGCTGCCTGAGGGAATATTGGCCAATCTCCGAACCCCGCCCGGTCTCAACCCGCGCGACAAGCGCCCAGGTGATCGGCGCACGCTCCGCACGAGCGCGCGCCCCGGGGGGCCGATCTGGTATTTCCTCGGTGGACTGCTGCTGCTCATCCTGGTTCAGACGTGGTTTCTGGCGCCGACCGGGCGACAGCTCTCCTACAGCGAGTTCAAGACGGCGGTGCGCGCCGGTCAGGTCGCCGAAGTGTTTGTCGGTGAGCAGACCATTCGCGGCACGCTCAAGCGCGAGACCGACGGCACGAAGAACTTCAGCTCGACTCGAATCGAAGATCCGAAGTTGCTCGAGGATCTCGACGCGGCCGAGGTGAAGTACACGGGCGAGTTCGTCAGCCGATGGCTGCCGGAGATTCTCGGCTGGATCCTGCCGCTGGTCTTCATCTTCGTCATCTGGAGTTACTTTTCCCGCCGCATCGGCGGCGCCGAAGGCGGCGTCATGTCGTTTGCGCGCAGCAAGCATCGGGTCTTCGCCGAAGACGATGTGAAAGTGAGCTTCGCCGACGTCGCGGGCGTCGACGAGGCCGAGCAGGAACTGAAGGAGATCGTCGAGTTCCTGCGGAACCCGCGGAAGTACACGACGCTTGGCGGCCGCATTCCGAAAGGCGTGCTTCTGGTCGGACCGCCCGGCACCGGCAAGACCTTGCTGGCGCGTGCGGTCGCGGGCGAGGCCAAGGTTCCGTTTTTCAGCCTCAGCGGGTCTGAGTTCGTAGAGATGTTCGTCGGGGTCGGCGCCGCTCGCGTGCGCGATCTGTTCGGGCAGGCCGAGGCCAAAGCGCCATGCATCATCTTTATCGACGAACTGGACGCGCTCGGCCGTGCCCGCGTACAGAGCCCGATGGGATCGCACGAGGAGCGGGAGCAGACGCTCAATCAACTGCTCGCTGAAATGGACGGCTTCGATTCGCGCAAGGCCATCATCATCATGGGCGCGACCAATCGTCCCGAGGTGTTGGATCCTGCCCTGCTACGGCCCGGACGCTTCGATCGCCAGGTCCTCGTCGACAAACCCGATGTCAAGGGTCGCGAAGAGGTGCTGAGGATCCACACCAAGCAGGTCAAACTCGCGCGCGAGGTCGACATGCGAATCGTGGCGGCGCGAACCGCCGGTTTCGCGGGAGCGGATCTCGCCAACCTGGTCAACGAAGCCGCGCTGCTGGCCGCGCGCAAGGACAAGACCGCCGTCGACATGTTGGACTTTGACGAAGCGATCGATCGGCTCATCGCCGGTCTCGAGAAGAAGCGCGTGATGAGCCGAAAGGAGCGCGAGATCGTCGCCTACCACGAGTCCGGCCACGCCATCGTGGCGACGGCGATTCCGGGCATGGACCCGGTGCACAAGATCTCGATCGTCCAGCGCGGATTCGGGGCGCTCGGGTACACGATGCAGCTTCCGCTGGAGGACCGGTACCTGATGCAGCGGAAAGATCTGCTTTCGCAGCTTGCGGTACTCCTCGGCGGCCGTACCGCAGAAGAGATCGCGCTCGGCGAGATCTCCACCGGCGCACAGAACGATCTGCTCCGGGCGACCGACATTGCCCGCGCCATGGTCACCGAATGGGGCATGAGCGATTCACTGGGCGCGATCAACTACGACGGGCACAAGCGCAACAAGTTCCTCGATATCCCGCTGGGACCCGAGCGTGGCGCCTATGCCGAGGACACGGCTCGTTTGATCGATGCCGAGGTCAAGCGGATCATGACCGACGCCCACAGCGAGGCGCGGCGCATCCTGACCGACCATCGCGATCAGCTCGAAAGCGTGACACGTCGCCTGCTGGACATCGAGGTCATGGAAGGCGAGGAGTTGCGGCAGATGATGGGTCTTCCGCCCGTTGCGCATGCTCCCGATGACGCCACTCCCCTGCCACCGGGCGTGAGCTAGGGCTTTTCCCGGGGTGCGACGTAGCTCTTTCGAGCCCGCGGCTTCAGCCCCTTCTGAGACGCGATTCGGACCTCGACCTCGTGCACCTTGCCGTCCCGCTTCGGTGGCGCAAACCCGAGGAGATACTGGCTATGCAATTCGTCAACGACTCGGGCAAATGCCTCGCCCAAATCTTCAGTCGGACGAATCTCGGTGTATCCGCCGCCGGTCTGCTCTGACACTAACGCGAGGCCGGGATCCGGCAGATCGGCCATGAGCGCGGCTTGGAGCCCACCTGGCCCGAATGCCCCTGGCGGCCGGTTGCCCCTGCTCCGCATCCCGATGCCATAGACCATCACGTCCTGGGCGCGCGCGTGATCGATGACCTCCGCCTGGCTGACGAACGGCTGGCCGAATCCAGTAGGACCACTGTCCTTGCCGTCACTCAAAACCAGGATCACCGATCGCCCTTCCCCATCGTCTTTGAATTTTGCAATCGCGTCATCGACCGCGCGCCAGAGAGGAGTCGGCGCATCGGACGCGATCACGGTTGGCAACGCGCGCCGAAGTTCGCCGACGTCGCGGGTGAACGCGGGACTGATCGTGACTTCCCGCCCGAATGTCCCCACGCGCGCGACGTCGTTCTCCCCGAGCCGCGTGAAAAGCTGGTCGGACGCGGCACGCAGCAGGGAGAGGTTTCCTTGCATGCTGCCGGAGACGTCCAACATCACGATTAGTCGAACCGGCTGCGGAGTGTTGTCGAACAGCGTGATTGGCTGCGGTTTTCCTTCGTCACGGACTTCAAAATCCTTTTGCTCCAGCGTCGTGATCAGGCGGCCATCCCGGTCCGTCACCGTCACGAACACTCGCACGGCGTCGCTCGTGCCGCGAAAGATTGGTTGCTGGGGAGACGCGCTCAGATTGAGAACGCACGCGGTAAGTATTAATACGGTGAGGAACCGGGTCATGCACACTTCTCCATCATCTGCAGGCGGCACCTCGCCTGTACAAATATCACGAGTGACGAATCCCCGACCTTGACGCGACAGTTGTTGGGGCGTATCGTCGAATTTAAATCAATCGCAGGGGAGGTCCTATGCCCATGCGCGCAACGAAAGCATCTCACTTCCCACCATCGCTCGCCGACATCCAATTCAGAGCGCTGTCGATACCTGCGAAGCAGCGCAAGGCATTGGTGCGCGACATCACCGACCGTATTCGATGCGAGTTCGTGGAAATGCGTGGGTTCTCGCCGACCGTCGATCAAGCAGCGCGACTGTTCCAGGTCAGCCGCGAAGAATGCGTGCGTGTCTTGAAAATTCTTGTCGATGAAGGGTTCCTCAAGCAGACGGCGGACGGTAGATATCGCCTTCCATCTCAGCAGTAAAAAAATCTACCCCGATGTTGGTAGTCGATACTGCCTCATACAGGTGTATACTGCCCGTCCGGAAGCTTAGCCCACCGCTAATCGCGTTCAGCGTCGATCTGATCGTCCTCTGATCTTCCTGCATGCAGTTGAGCCGAGCGACAGTCGCTCAGGCTGGGTTTTCGTGAAGCCCCGCACGTCGCGAGGCTGCTGTTACGGTGCAGGAGCGAGTCAGATGGGTCGAAAACTCTACGTCGGCAACCTTCCCTACGAAACCAACGAGCAGGATCTTCAGGAGTTGTTCGCACAGGCGGGCAACGTCGAGACCGTCACTGTGATGCGGGATCGCGACACCGGGCGCGCGCGCGGCTTCGCCTTTGTCGAGATGTCGTCCGACGACGACGCCCAGAATGCGATCACCAAGTTGAACGATCAGCAGTTTGGCGGACGGCGGCTGACGGTGAACGAAGCACGACCCCAGGTTCCACGTTCCGGCGGTGGCGGTGGCGGCGGCTACGGCAACCGCGGTCCCTCGCGTCGCAGCGAGCCTCGCTGGTAACAGCAGCACTCAGGCTGGATCCTCTCCCGGATCCCGCCAGGCATGAGCCGGGGCCGCGAACTGGCCCCGGTTGACGCGCGATCTTCAGCGATCGGTGTTGTGGTGTCGATTCAGGAGGCGGACGTGCGAGGTTTTGCGATTGGCGACCGGGTCTCTCAACTGCAATACGGCACGGGCACCGTTCGGCTCGTCGACGAACACCACACGGTCATCGATTTCGACGAGCACGGGCTCCGTCGTTTCGCCACGGCGATGGTGAAACTGGAGCGCTCCTCGACGGTCGAACCCGACAAGCCGCCGAAGCGTACGCGCAAGAAGGCCGCGCCGAAGCAAGACTGACGCGACACGACTGGCTGTTACCCTCGATAGCGGACGTCGTCCGCCCTTAGCCGCGATAGCGGACGACGACGGCCGTGAGATCGTCTGCCTGCGGGATGCCGCGCGTGAACGTCTCGAGCGCGGAGAGCAGGCGCTCCAGGATGGTTTCGACCGGATCGTGTGCGCGCGCCTCGATCGTGTCGCGGATCCGCGTTTCGCCGAATTCTTCCCCTTCGACGTTCCTGGCCTCGACGATGCCATCGCTGAAGAGGACGATCGTGTCACCCGGTTTCAGTTGCCGCTCGCCCTGTTCGTAGACCGTCTCGGCAAACGCGCCTACCAGCGTTCCGCCGACCTCGAGCCGTTCCCAGCTGTCACCTGAAAACAGCAACGGCGGATTCTGCGCGGCATTGCAGTACGTGAGCCGGCCAGCGGGCGTCATCGATCCGAAAAAAATCGTGGCGAGGCGCGACTCGATCCGCCGTGACAGCAACACCCGGTTGACCAGCGCAATCAGATCGTTCGCGGCCACCGCTTTCCTGGCCTGCGATCCGAAGATGCCCTGAATCATCGCGGTCACGAGCGCGGCCGGCGGTCCCTTGCCGGTCACATCACCGAGAGCGAATCCGAATGCATCGCCGGATAGTTCGAGGTAATCGAAGAAATCGCCGCCGATCATCCGGCTCGGCACCGACGCGCCGACCGCGACGTAGAAACGCCCTTCGCGTCGCGGCTCTGGCAGCAAGGCCTGCTGAATCCGGGACGCTGTTCGCAGTTCGTTATCGAGTTTGGCCTTCTCCATCGACTCTCGATACAGCCGGGCGTTTTCGATGGCGGTCGCCGCTTCGGTGGCCAGCGCCTCGAGTGCAATCGAGGCCGACGAAGGAAACCGTGCGCGCTCTTTGCTGTCGAGATAAAGGACGCCGATATTCGCGCTTGCCGACGGATCCTCGGTGCGCTCGACGTATCGCACCAGCCGCAGGGGCGCGCACAATACGTGACGGATCCCGAAACCGATCGTTCGCGTGTGAGACTCTGCCAGGTCGTCCGCGAGCAGATCCGCGACGACTTGCAGCGTGCCGGTCGCGAACACCTGCTCGGGAATCTTGCGGCTGATCTGGAACCCTGATGGTTCGTCCGACATCCGACCGGCGCGGCGCGCCACCGTCATCTCGAGGGCGCCCTGCTTGTTCGCGAGCATGATGAAACCGCGCTCGGCCCCGGTGGTCTCAATGGCGGCGTCGAGTACGACCGCGAGCACCTCGTCGAGCACCCGCTCACTGCCCATCGCCCTGAGGGCTGCGAGCAGCGTCGCCAGCTGGCGAAGCTCCCCGGTCGCGCCGGCGCGGCTGTCGTCGCGCGAATCACGCTCTGCTGCGAGGAACATCAACGCGGCCCCGCCGTGCCCGCACTCGATCTGGTCGGAATGGGTGAGTGCCTGCTCGATCACACGCGCGCCGTTCACGTACGTGCCGTACTTCGAATCGCGATCCCGGACGATGTAGTGGCCGTCGACGAGGACGATCTCGGCGTGGTCTCGCGAGACCTGACCGCCGGTCAGGACGAGGTCGCTTTCGGGGCGGCGACCGATCCTGAAGACGGCCCTGTCGATGGCAATCACGCGATGACCGAGCGAGTCGCGGACACTGAGTCGCGCTCCAAGAGACGTGGTCACGTTGGAGGAGGATTCTAACGTAGTGTCCGGCTTTAGCCGGACCCTAGTCAGTGACGCAGCCTTCGGACGCGGATCCAACGAGGCGCACGTACTTCGCGAGCACCCCGGTCGTCACCTTCGGCGCCGGAGCAACCCAGGCGCTTCTGCGGCGCGCGAGCTCCTCACCGCTGATGTCGACGCTCAATTGACACGCGGCGGCGTCGATGGTGATGCGGTCGCCATCGCGAACGAGCGCAATCGGACCACCCTCCTGCGCTTCCGGTGTGATGTGACCGATGATGAAGCCGTGCGACCCCCCCGAGAAGCGGCCGTCAGTGAGCAGTGCCACGTCGGCGCCCAGGCCGGCGCCCATGATGGCCGATGTGGGCGTGAGCATCTCGGGCATTCCTGGCCCGCCCTTGGGCCCCTCGTAGCGGATGACGACCACGTCGCCCTTGCCGATTTGCTTGTTCTCGAGGCCGGCCAGCATCGCTTCCTCTGAGTCGAACACTTTCGCAATGCCCGAGAAGCGCTCGCCTTCCTTGCCGGTGATCTTCGCCACGGAACCGCGCGGCGCGAGATTGCCATGCAGGATGCGGATGTGCCCGCGCGCGAAGACCGGCTTTTCGAGCGTGTGAATGATCTCCTGCCCCGCCTTGAGATGGGCCGCGCTCTCCAGGTTTTCGGCGAGTGTCCTGCCGGTGACGGTCATGCAGTCGCCGTGCAGGTACCCGCGCTCGAGCAGGTACTTCATCACGGCCGGTGTGCCGCCAACCGCGTGCAGATCCTCCTGGACGTATCGCCCGCTCGGCTTCAGATCGGCGAGCAGCGGCACGCGATCGCTGACGCGCTGGAAATCCGCCAGCTCCAGTTTCACCCCCGCCGCCTTCGCAATCGCCAGGAGATGGAGAACGGCGTTGGTCGAGCCGCCTACGGCCATGATCATGGTCATCGCGTTCTCGAACGCCTTGGGGGTCAGGATGTCCCGCGGTTTCAGGTCGCGCTCGAGCAGAACACGGATGGCCGCGCCGGCGCGCCGGCATTCATCGCCTTTGCCGGCGTCCTCGGCGGGAAGCGACGAGCTGAACGGAAGCGATAAGCCCAGCGCCTCGATTGCGACCGCCATCGTGTTGGCGGTGTACATGCCGCCGCAGGCGCCTGCTCCCGGGCAGGCGTGACGCACGATGTCGAGCCGCTGTTCATCCGTAATCGTCCCGGCAAGGTACTCGCCGTACGATTGAAAGGCCGAGATGATGTCGCGCGGCTTGCCCTGCGCATGACCGGCGCGAATCGTGCCGCCATACACCATCAGCGCCGGCCGGTTAAGACGGGCCATCGCGATGACGCTGCCCGGCATGTTCTTGTCGCAGCCCGGCACGGCGATGAGCGCGTCGTACCACTGTGCGCCCATCACGGTCTCGATGGAGTCCGCGATGAGATCGCGCGAGGGCAGCGAATAGCTCATGCCCTCGGTTCCCATCGACAAGCCGTCGCTCACGCCGACCGTGTTGAAGCGAAGGCCGACGAGGCCGGACGCCGATACGCCCTCCTTGATCTGTGCCGCGAGGCGATCGAGGTGCATGTTGCACGTGTTGCCCTCGTACCACATGCTGCAGATACCGACCTGCGGTTTCTTCAGGTCGGCGTCGGTGAGGCCGACGCCGTACAGCATCGCTTGCGATGCGCCCTGGCTGCGCGGCTGCGTGACGCGGGAAGAGTATTTGTTCATCACACGGTCGCCGGCTGTGGCAGTTTCACCGGATCGAGGAACGGCATCATATCGCGCAGCTTCGATCCCACGATCTCGATCGCGTGGTTGCGATCCTGCTCGCGCAACTTCTTGAAATTCGGCAGTCCGTTCTCGTTCTCGTCGATCCATTTCTTGGCGAACTCGCCAGACTGGATCTCCTTCAACATCTGCTTCATCGTTGCTTTGGTCTCGGCCGTGACGATGCGGGATCCGCCAACGTAGTCGCCGTATTCGGCGGTGTCAGAGATCGAGTAGCGCATGTATTGCAGGCCACCGCGATACATGAGATCGACGATCAGCTTCAACTCGTGCAGACACTCGAAGTAGGCGATCTCCGGCTGGTAGCCGGCCTCGATGAGGGTCTCGAACCCGGCCTTCACGAGCGCGCTCGTGCCGCCGCACAGCACCGCCTGCTCGCCGAAGAGATCGGTCTCCGTCTCCTCCGCAAAGGTGGTTTCGATGACACCGGCGCGCGTGCAGCCGATGCCTCTGGCGTACGACAGCGCCGTGGCGCGCCCTTTTCCGGTGACATCCTGGTGGACGGCCAACAGTCCCGGGGTGCCCGCGCCTTCCTTGAAGACTTCCCGCACGCGATGACCAGGCGCCTTCGGCGCCACCATGGTGACGTCGACGTCTGCCGGCGGCACGATCCAGTTGAATCGAATGGCGAAGCCATGCGCGAACATCAGCATCTTGCCGGCGGTGAGATGCGGGGCGATGTCGGCCTTGTAGACCTTCGCCTGGTGTTGATCCGGAATGAGCACCATGATCACGTCGGCCCACTTCGATGCATCAGCCACGGAGAGCACCTTGAGGCCTGCTGCCTTCGCCTTGTCCGCAGACTTGCTCCCGGACTGCAGCCCGACGACGACCTCGACGCCACTGTCCTGAAGGTTCAGGGCATGCGCGTGCCCCTGCGATCCATATCCGATGACGGCGACCTTCTTCTGGCGAATGAGGTCGATATCCGTATCCTTGTCGTAGAACATCGTGGCCATGATTGCTCCTCGGTGCGTGTACTGGCTGAATCTTTGATCTTTGATTGTTGATTGTCGATTCGTTGTTGATTGGAGATTGATGAATGTTGACTGGTGATGACCGGTGCCAACCATCATCACCCCGCAAAATCAGCAATCAAAGATCAACAATCATCAACGAATCAATAAGCAAAGATCCGCAAATCAACGATGATGAGATGACGAATATTGGGCGGCCGATGATGTGATATCACCGCGTCGCATCGCCACTCGCCCGGTTCGAACCATTTCGACAATCCCCAGCGGTTCGAGGCGCGAAATGACGGCGTCGACGTGTGGCGGTTCACCGGTAATTTCAAGCGTCATCGTCTGCTCGCCGGAATCGACGATGTGCGCGCGCGTTTCGTCGACCACGCGCAGCAGGTGCGCGCGATCGTGTCCGGCGACCGCCACTTTGACGAGCGCA
>Ga0075418_10001350_pt1 | contig 27665 bp, 22 predicted proteins | sample SoiMetdeltSBSDD2_FD_81776 | JGI IMG/M metagenome (GOLD analysis project Ga0075418, IMG submission 81776) | Bulk soil microbial communities from a Populus tree surrounding site in Tennessee, USA - Soil MetaG P. deltoides SBSDD2 | ecosystem: Environmental > Terrestrial > Soil > Tree plantation...
TACGCGGACACGAAGGGTTATGTTTTCGAGGAAGAACGGCGCTATCCTTATTCTTTCACCTATCGCGACTACGTGATCCGAGCGTTGAACGAGGATCTTCCCTTCGATCAGTTCATCATCCACCAGATCGCCGCGGACCTCCTGCCGCTCGGCGAGGACAAGCGGCCGCTCGCCGCGCTCGGTTATCTGACGCTTGGGCGACGGTTTCTGAACAATCAACCGGACATTATCGATGATCGCATCGACGTCGTGACGCGGGGGTTCATGGGACTGACGGTCACTTGTGCCCGTTGCCACGACCACAAATACGACCCGATTCCAACTAAAGATTACTACTCGCTCTACGGGGTGTTCGCGAGTTCGAGCGAGCCCAACGACAAGCCACTCCTGGGCAAAGGCGCGACGCCGCCAGAGTATCCGCAGTACGTTGCGGAGCGGGAGAAGCGCGAGGACGAGCTGAAGAAATATCGCGAAGAGCAGGAATCCGCCGTGCGGGCGAAACTGCGCGCTCGCGTTGGTGACTACCTGCTGGCAGCGCATGACGTGGGCAAACTCAGCGATCGTGGCAAGCAGGAATCTCTCGCGCGCGAGCGAAAGCTCGGGCCCGCCGTGCTGGAACGCTGGGTGGACCGATTGAAAAAATGGCAGGAGGAAACCAATGCGGTTTTTGCACCGTGGTTTGCGTACGCCGCGATCGGCGAAAGCAATTTCGTCGAAAAAGCGAAGGATCTGAAATGGGACTCCACGGTCAATCCTGTCGTTGCGGCGGCGTTTGCCCAACCCCCCGAATCGCTAAAGCAGGCCGCGGAACGTTACACCGCAATTTTCACGAACATCGACCAGCAATGGAAAGAACTGCTCGCGGAAGCCGGGAAGGCGAAGAGCACAGCCTCGGGTCCAAACGCATCGTTGCCAACTGCGCTGCCCGAAAAGCCGGCCGAAGAGTTGCGCCAGATTCTCTACGCGGAGAACTCGCCGCTAAACCTCGATGACAACGAGTATCGGCGGCTGTTCGACACGCCGGTGAGCCAGAAGCTGCGCGCTCTGCGCCGCAAAATCGATGAACTGGACGCGACACATCCCGGAGCGCCGCCGAAGGCCATGGCGCTGGTGGACAACAAAACGCCGTACAAACCGCGCGTGTTCATTCGTGGGAACGCGAACAACCACGGCCCGGAAGTGCCGCGTCAATTCCTGGAGGTGCTTGCGGGGCCGAACCGGAAACCATTCGAAAACGGGAGCGGCCGGCTCGAACTCGCGCAGGCGATCGCCAGCCCCGATAACCCGCTCACGGCGCGCGTGATCGTCAATCGCGTGTGGATGTACCACTTCGGCGCCCCACTCGTGCGCACACCGAGCGATTTTGGGGTGCGTTCGGAGCCGCCGTCGCATCCCGAATTGCTCGATTACCTTGCGGCGCGCTTCATCCAGGACGGCTGGTCGCTGAAGAAGCTCCATCGGCTGATTATGCTCTCGCGCGCTTACCAGCAAAGCAGCGAGCACAATGCGAAAGCAGCGAAGGAAGATCCGGCCAACCAGCTTCTGTGGCGGATGAATCGCAAGCGGCTCGATTTTGAATCGATGCGCGACACTTTCCTGGCGCTCGGTGGCACGGTAGATCTCACGCAGGGTGGCCGGCCGATGGATTTGACGACGGAGCCGTTTACGACGCGGCGCACGATCTATGGTTTTGTTGAGCGCCAAAACCTCCCAGGACTTTTTCGCACGTTCGATTTTGCGAGTCCCGATACGACGAGCCCGCAGCGCTTCGCCACCACTGTCCCGCAGCAGGCGCTGTTTTTGATGAACAGCCCGTTCGTCGTGCAGCAGGCGGGCAAACTCATGGCGCGGCCTGAAGTTCGGCGCACCTCGACGACGGATGAGAAGATCGGGGAACTTTATCGCATTTGTTTTCAGCGCGCGCCAGACAAGGACGAAGTGGTTGTCGCAAAGCGGTTCCTCGAAACCCAGGCGACAAACCAGCCCGCCGTCGAGTTGCCCGCGTGGCAATACGGCTGGGGTGAATTCGATGCCAAAGCGAAGCGTACGAAATCATTCAAGCCACTACCGCACTTCAACTCGTACTCGTGGCAGGCCGGCAAAGAGTTGCCGGACCCACAACTGGGGTGGGTGCTGCTGAATGCCGAGGGCGGTCACCCCGGCAACGATCAGCAACACGCGGCCATTCGCCGTTGGGTCGCACCGCGCGATGGCGTCATTATGGTCTCAGGCCAACTGCATCATCCGGAGGACAAGGGCGACGGTGTGCGCGCGCGAGTCGTTTCGAGCGCCAGCGGAATTGCCGGGGAATGGACGGCGTTCCACCAAAAAACGGACACGTCCATCGAAAAACTTCAGGTGAAACGCGGCGACGTGGTCGACTTCATCACGGATTGCCGTGAAACAGTTTCTTACGACTCGTTTAGTTGGTCTCCAAAAACCAAGTACCTGAGATCAAGCGGCTCGGGAACCGACGAACGCGCCGAGTGGGACGCGAAATCTGATTTCGCAGGGCCGCCCAAAGAAAAGCCAAAGTCACTGGACGCGTGGCAGAAATATGCTCAGGTGCTGCTGCTCGCAAACGAGACGCTGTTCGTCGATTGACTACAGCGCGCGAATCCGGTCCCAGAGCGCGTGCAAATCCATGTCGGCCAGGGCCATGCTCTTGATCGCGTCGACGTCACCGGCGGCTTCCATGGCTTTGTGGAGCCATTCCCATGCTTCGTCGAGCCGGCCCATTTGCGCAGCGTAGCAGCCGAGGTTGTAGGGGATCACTTCCGCCTTCGGAAATTTGTCGTAGGCCGGCCGAAGAGCCTCCCAGGCCTGTTGCAGCCCACCGCCCTTTACCCGACGCAACGCGTAGGCCCGGTGCAGCCAGCCTGAGGCACGGTCCGGCGCGACACGTAACAACTTCTCAGCGACCTCGAGGCCGGATTCCCAGCGCTCGCCCGCCGCGCACACGGCCCAGCGCACATTCAGGACATCCGGGTGCTCGAGATTCTCAGGCGAGATGCGGGCAATCTCTTCGCCGGCCTCTGAAGGATTGTCCAACTCAAGCCAGCCCTGGGCGGCGAGCAGGTGGTGAATATCAGGGCTCTCCAATTGTTGGGCTTGCACCATCGCTGACCGTGAATCTAGCAGAAAATGGTCAAAGCATCTAAGGTTTTTCGTACATGGCGCGGAGTTTCGCCGGTGAGACGCCAACTCGCCAGAGCATGGTTACCCACCACATGCGCCAATACGTCCGGAGCACGCCGAGCTTGCGAAAGCGCCGTGCGGAGGTGGAGACGGTGGCTTCAGCGAGGGCGAGTCGGCCAACTTTTCTAAGCCGTCGGCACAGCTCAAATTCTTCCATGAGGGGAACATCCGGCACGCCGCCAATCGCTTCCAGGGCTTCACGCCGCACGAAGATACATTGATCGCCCATGATGCGGCGGCCCGCAAAGAGGCGCACCGCACATTTGAGACGCGATCCAAGGAGGAGCAGCGGAGAGTCCCGGAAAACTTTCCAAAAGCCGCCGGCGACGACGACCGGATCACGCAAGCAGTTGAGTGCCGCGTGCGCGGCGTTGCGCGGAAGCCAGGTATCGGCATGGACGAACATCAGCACTCCGTTCTGTGCTGCGGTCGCTCCGGCGCGCATCTGTGTGCCGCGCCCGCGTTCGGACACCACGACCATGCATCCGAGTTCGCGGGCAACCCCCACGGTCCGATCACGGCTGCCGCCATCGGCGACAATGATTTCAGCGATTTCAGGATTCGTCTTTAGATTTTGAATCGTCTCTGGCAGGGCGTCGGCTTCGTTCAGGGCAGGAACAATCGCTGAGATCGTTATGGGCGCGACAACGTTCGCTCCGCGGAGCCGCTGGCCCTGTTCCAACCAGAGGACAACTGCTCCGATGCCGGCCCACACGATTTTGTGAAAAAACGTAAGGAGCGAGGCAGCTACGCATTCGCCAGCGCCAACCCCGTAGGGCGCGAGAAGCGCCAGGGCCGCGACTTCGCGAACACCGGCGCCGGCGACTGTGAATGGCATGCAACTAATGAGCGTGATTACGGGAAAGGTCCATGCAGCTTGCGCCCAGTCGATTGGCACTTTGCTGACAGCGGCCACGTTGAAGGCCAACACCGCGCTCAGGGCAAGTTGCGCTCCGAAGCCGTAAAGCAGGCCCGGAAGAGCAATGGCCGGGGTGAGTGCCATGCGCGCGCCTCCGCTTCGAAATGCCCGCGCGGCTCGTACCCATGAACTGTCGCCCCGCGGTTGCCAAAAAATGACTGCGACGAGGATGACGAAACCGATGCCGCAGGCCGCGAGCACCCACGGGCCGGGCCAATCGAAATCCAGGTTGCGGACCGGCTCGAAACCTCCGGTCGCGCCAGCGATGCCCAGCAGCACGCCCATGAGCAGCGTTGGCCCGGCGATGCCAAGAGCGCGGTCGAGAGGGGCGGCGGCGATGACGCGCGCCAAATCAAAGCCGTACCAGCGTGCGTAAACGGCCGACTTCGCGGCATCGCCGCCGGCTGCGCCAAAGAGCGCGACGAAAAAGAAGTGGCCGATGAGAAAAAGACGGCAACTTGCGCCCAGGTGCATCGCTGTGTCGGTAACACGCAGGGCCAAATGCCAGCGCAAACCACCGAGGATCATCGCCAATCCATAAACCGCGAATGCCAGGGCGAACCAGAGCGGCTTCAACTCACCCAATGCCGTAAGTAACCCGTGATAATCAACGCGGCGAAAAATGAAGTAGAGAAGCGCGACGGTGATGGCAATGCACGCCAGCCGTTGCCATGAAAACCAACGCTTTCCAAACAGCAGGTTCATGCCGTCTATACCTGCGACTTCGCAAAATAGTCCGCGGCATTGTCCTGAGGTTCATAGCCCACCAGCTCCTGTGCGTTGCTGATGTCCCAAAATCTGCCGGTGTTTGCCGACACTCCAAAAAATACCGCAAACTTGACCGTGCTACGAACGCACTTCACCAGCAGTTGGGCAAAGTCGCGCGGGCTGCACCATTCGCGCAACACATCATGGCCGGGCACGCGTAATAATGGATCGTCGTAGGCACGAAAGTAGCAAAGGCGAATGCAGATCATTGACATGCCGTGCGTCTCCGCATAATAGCGCGCCAGAGCCTCACCGAACAATTTCGTGCACGCGTAAACCGTCGATGGCCGCGCCGGCATCTCCGGAGTGACCCAATGGCCTTTCGCGTAATGCAGCACGGTCTGACCCGTGCTCGCAAAGACGACGCGTTTGACGCCTGCCTGTTTCGCCGCCTCGAACGCATTGTAAACGCCCGCCAGATTCACCGGCAGGAGCTTGCTGTAAAAATCGTCCTCATCGGAGATGGCTGCGAGGTGGATCATCGCTTCGACTCCATCGCAGGCCTCGCGCAGTCTCTGGAAATCCTGGATATCGCCCTGCAGGACCTCGTCGTCCGCTTCGCGCGGAAGGCGCTTTGCGTCGAAGAGCCGCAGCGCAAACTCTTTGCGCAACAAGGGAACGATGTGCGGCCCCACGCGCCCGCCTGGGCCGGTGATGAGGACACGGTCGCGCATCGGTTACTGCGCGGTCCAGCCGCCATCGATGAGAATGTCCGTGCCGGTGATAAACCCCGCCTCTTCCGAGCACAGGAACAACGCGAGTTCGCCGACCTCTTTCACGTCGCCCCAGCGGCCAATCGGAATCTTCGAGATGAACTGCGCGTTCAGTTCGGGATTGTCGAGAATCGGCCGGTTCAACTCGGTGGCAAAAGGGCCCGGACTGATCCCGTTCACGGTAATTTTTTCGCTCGTGAGTTCCAGCGCCAGCGCGCGCGTGAACCCTAACAACGCGTGCTTCGCAGACGCGTATGCCGTTCGCCCGGCGATCGCCACATGGCTCATGATGGAGGTCATGTTAATGACGCGCCCGTAACCCTGCCCCTTCATGTGTGGCACAAAACTGCGGGAGCACAAAAACGCGGCGGTCAGGCTGGTGTCCACAACCTTGTTCCATTCTTCGAGCGAGAACTCCGTGATGGACTTGCGGATATTAATGCCCGCGTTGTTGATGAGGATCTGCACCTTGCCGAAGCGTTGGACGACGGCCTGCTCGATTCGCCGCACGTCGGCTTCCTTCGTGACATCGGCGGGGAACGCTTCGGCTTCCGCGCCTGATGCCTTCAATTCCTTCGCCGTAGCGCTTAGCTCCGTTGCGTTGCGCGCCACTAACGCCAACTTCGCCCCTGCGCGTCCCAGCGACTCCGCCATCGCTTTTCCCAACCCTTTGCTTCCGCCAGTGATGACGGCGACTCGTCCTGCCAATTTGCCATTTGCCATAGATGGATTGCTTATAGCTCGCCGCCCGCAGGGCGGCAATCAAACCTCACAGTTTCACAGTAGAATATCTTTGAGCACCTCTCCATGCACGTCAGTTAATCGCCGCTCCACGCCATCGTGGTAAAAGCTCAAACGTTCGTGATCGAGTCCCAGCAAGTGCAGGATCGTCGCGTGCAAATCGTAAATGGTCGCTACGTTCTCCACCGCCTTGTAGCCAAACTCGTCGGTCGCGCCGTAGCTAAACGCTTTCTTCACTCCAGCGCCAGCCAGCCAGACCGTGAAGCCATGGGGATTGTGGTCGCGACCGCTGGCGCCTTTCTGGAAGGTCGGCATGCGGCCAAACTCGGTCACAAACGCGACAAGGGTGTCCGCGAGCAATCCCCGCGCGTTCAAATCGCGCAACAGCCCCGCGACGGGTTGGTCCAATATCGGCGCGTGGACGGAATACTGCTCGACGAGCTTCTTGTGTCCGTCCCAATTCCCCACACCTTCACCCATCGCATACGCGCCGTTGAAGAGTTGAACGAACCGCACGTCACGTTCGAGCAAACGCCGGGCAAGAATGCAATTTCGCGCAAAGGATGCCTTAGCCGCGTTCTTCGTATCGTCAGCTCCATAAAGCGCGAGTGTGGCCGCGCTTTCCTTCGAAAGATCGCCGACCTCGGAAGCCGCAACCTGCATCCGCGCGGCCATTTCGTAGCTGGCGATCCGCGCCGCGAGATCGGAATCGCCTGGGTACCGCGACAAATGGCGATCGTTCAGGCATCGCAAGAAGTCTCGCGTATCGCGATCGGTTCTCTCACTAATCGTCGCTGGTCGGGCAAGGTGCGGGATCGGCTTGGCGGCATTGAATGCGGTGCCCTGAAATGCCGCCGGCAGAAACGCGGAATTCCAATGGTTGGGCCCTACCTGCGGTACCCCGCGTGGATCGGGAATGGCAACGAACGCGGGAAGGTTCTCGCACTCGGAACCGAGCGCGTAGCTCGCCCAACAGCCGATGGCAGGGAAGCCATCAAGAATGAACCCGGTGCTCATTTGGTTCTCGGCGGGCCCGTGCGTGTTCGATTTCGCGGTCATCGAGTGGATGAAGCAAAGCTCGTCCGCGAGCTCCGCGATATTGGGCAACAACTCGGAAATCATCTTGCCGCTTTGGCCGCGCGGCTTGAACTCCCACTGGGGTTTAATCAGGTTGCCGTTCTCGCCCTGGAAACTGATGAAGTTGCTTTTGCCGGGCATCGGTGTGTCGTGGCGCTTGAGCAGTTCCGGCTTGTAGTCGAACGTGTCGAGGTGACTCACCGCGCCGGAACAAAAAATCATCAGTACGCGTTTGGCCTTCGCCGGAAAATGTGGCGCCCGCGGCGCGTACGGTTTCGATAGATCAATGGCAGGCCGGATCGGCCCGGCGTCCGCGGCAAGCAACCCTTGCTCGGCCAGCAAGGCCGTTAGCGCGATGCCGCCCAGGCCGGTGCCGCCCCATTTCAGGAAATCGCGGCGGTTGAGCATCCAGCGTCCTGCGTGTGTGAGCGGCCCGTTCATTAATTGACGTACAAAAATTCGCTCGCATTAAGCAGCGCCCGGCAGAGCGCCGGCAACCCGTGTTCGTCGACGAGTTTGCGCGCGGCCATGACCTCCTCCGAGGCAGGGGGCCGATTAAGTGCGAGTTGGAAGGCGCGCTCAATTTGCGCATTGTCTTTAGCTTCACGTTCCACGCGCGTCGCCAGCGCTTCGGCCTGCTGAAGAATGAAGGGGCTGTTGAGCAAATTCAGCGCCTGCAGGGGAGTGACACTGCTCGTTCGCCGCGGCACGATCTGCCCCGCGTCCGGACAATCGAACACGCCAAATGTGTTCTCCAACTGCATGCGCGGTTTCGCCTGGTAAATCATGCGGCGCCATTCTTCCGGTCCAAACTTCGTCCGCGAATTGTACACCTTCACGTAGTTGTCGCTCGGATCGAACAAGTCGAAGCCGGGGCCACCCATTTTCAAGTTGAGGTTCCCGGCAACGGCCAGCATCGCGTCACGAATGACTTCGGCTTCGAGTCGTCGCGGGACGCAGCGCCATAGGAGACGGGCATCGGCGTCGACGGCCCTGCCGTGCTCGTGCATCGCGCTGGATTGCCGGTACGTTGCGCTGGTTACGATGAGACGATGGATCGCTTTGATGCTCCATCCACGCTCGATGAACTCGCTTGCCAGCCAGTCCAGCAACTCGGGATGACTGGGTCGCGCGCCGTTCAAGCCAAAGTCGCTGGGGGTCTCGACCAGTCCGCGGCCAAAGTGGTAGTGCCACAAACGATTCGCCATCACGCGCGCGGTGAGTGGGTTATCTCCAGACGCAATCCACTCCGCGAGCGCGACCCGACGCTCGCGTTCGCTGGCCGGCGAGGGCGATTGCCTGGCAGCGATTCGCGTCAACACTCCGGGCGGCACTTCTTCGCGCGGCTGCATAGGGTCGCCCCTGTAAAATCGGAAAGTTGGTTTTGGCGCTTCAAAGCGGCCCGCGTAAGCGACCGGGACGGCCGACAATTCCCGCACTCGCTTCTCAAGTTGCTTGCGACGGGCAGACAATTCGCGCGCGGCTAATTGCTCGGGCCCTGCGGTTTCATTCTGGCCATCCCGGGTGTCACGCCCGTAAGGCTGTCTGTCGGCTGAGGAAGCGATCACCACCCAGTCGTTCGTCCCAAACGCCGCCTCGATCCGATAAACGGTCGCGAGCCGATCCCGGAATTTTTGCTCGCGGTCGCGTCCCCAAACGATGCGATCGATTGTGGCGGGCGCCGCAAATTCCAGTTCCACCCAGCCTTTGCCTTTCTCGTTGGAAATCCAACTGCGACTGTTGCCGAGCTTGCCATCGTTTATGTGTTCAAGGCGGTGAATGTCCGAATTCGGATAGACGCTTGAGGCGAAGGCCCGAGTGCCGTTTGTGGAGAGCGCAATATTCGTGGCCAATGAACCCACGGCATAAACCTCCAACTCGTCGATGCAAGGCTCTATATCCGTGGTCGCTTCGACCGTAAATCGGATTCGCCGCGCGCTGACCGGAGCAAAGCGCTCGACATTGCGCCGTGGCGAAACGGATACGCGCAATCGATTTGTGTCAATCGCGCTGCCGCTCCGCGCCGTGGGCTCCAGTTCATCGAGCCGCGACTCCACATTTTCCAACTCTGCCCGGCAGTTGGCCAGTTCCCGCTCGCGCATCTCGGCGTCGCGCATCTTCAGCGGACGTTCGCCATGCGTTACTCCCGCCAGCGACGCGACGAGCGCGTAGTAATCACTCTGCGGAATCGGATCGAACTTGTGGTTGTGGCAACGCGCACAGCCGACCGTGAGGCCGAGGAATGCCGTGCCTACTGTGCTCACCAAGTCGTGCAATTCGTCGGCGCGCTGGTTTGCGGTCAGCACTGGATCGGGGCTTTTCACCTGGTCCCACGGGCCGCCGACCAGGAAACCAGTTGCTTCCTCGATCCCAAAGGCGTCACCCGCGAGTTGTTCGATGATGAACTGGGTGTACGGCTTGTCTTCGTTGAAAGCGCGAATGACGTAATCGCGATAAGGCCATGCGTTCGGCCGCGCCTGGTTCATTTCGAAGCCGTGCGACTCGGCGAACCGCACCACGTCCAGCCAATGCCTCGCCCACCGCTCGCCGTATCGCGGCGAGCCGAGCAACCGATCCACGAGTTTCTCGTACGCGATGGGATCAGTGCTCGCGACAAACTCCTCAACCTCCTCCGGCGACGGCGGCAAGCCGATGAGGTCGAAGTAAAGCCGCCGTATGAGCGTCCTCCGGTCCGCTTCAGGTGAAAGCGTCAATTCCCGCCTGGTCAACTCCGCCTGGATAAATCGGTCAATGTCATTCCGGGGAGTTCCGTGGCCTGTCGCAACGATCGGGGCTTTCGGTCGCGTCAGGGGTTGGAACGCCCAATGGTTCGTCTTTGACTGGCCCGAGGCTGTGAATGTTGCCGCTGCCGCGATGACCACTGCAACTATGCTGTAACGCCGGCCGAGGCACGTTGCCACGGGTGGACACAGCACAAGGTTCATGACAACAGCATATCTAATCTGTCGCACACCCTGCAAACATTGACACTTTGGCGCTACTTATGCTACTTTCTCGCGAAATTGCACTCGGCATGAGTTCATTGAACCAGCATGTGCTAGTGCTGAACCGCCTTTGGCAGGCGGTAAATATCTGCACGGCAAAGAGGGCCCTCACGCTCTTGTTCGAGGGTCGGGCCCAGGTCGTGCTCAACGGCGCCGACGGCTCCTTCCAGACTTTCAATTTCAATCAGTGGCATGACTTCTCGCAGCAGGAACCGCATCCCGAGAGCATTCATACGGTTTCGTTCCGCATTCGCATTCCGCGCGTCATCCTGCTCGTGCTCTTCGACCGCATGCCGAAGAAAGAAGTGAAGTTCACGCGCCACAACATTTTCGAACGCGACCGTAACACGTGCCAATATTGCGGCGATGTTTTCGATCGCAAGGATTTGAATCTCGATCACGTGATTCCGCGCGACCGCGGCGGCCCCACGACGTGGGAGAACATTGTGTGCTCGTGCGTGATGTGTAATACGAAGAAGGCCAACCGAACGCCGCTAGAGGCAGGCATGCGACTGGTGCGCAAGCCCAAGCGACCGAAATGGCGGCCATTCGTGCAGATCAACGTGGGCCTGCACCATCACGATAGCTGGAAGCACTTCCTCGATCTGGCCTACTGGAACGTCGAACTCGGCGAAGATACGGCGTAACCTGGGCGCATCCTGCACCTCGTCGGAGTTCCACATTCATGCGGCAAAGTGTGCTCTTAGCACGAGTTACGCTGAGGGTTTCTTCGCCGACTCGATCAATTCCCAAAACTTTGGGTTTTCCTGGAGCGCCTCATCTTCACGCACCGGCAGACTCGAGCGGAACAAAAAGTCTTTCAAGGAGTTCTTGCTGAGGATGCGGTGCACCACCAACCCGAGCGGGTGGCGCTCGAAATAAATGCGATAATCGCCGAGGCGAAAACGGTGCATCGTCTTGCCGTTGCGCTCCAGTTTGCCGAAGCGCTCCAACTCGGTGCTCATGACTTCCTGGGGCAATCCGCGGAACTCACCGAGAATGTGCAGTTGAAGTTCCTTCGGCATGCGCGCCAATTCGGCCGCGCTCGTCGGATTGAAGATGATTTGGAATGGTCTCACAATTCGGGTCCGCGACTGAAGTTCTGGAGCATTTTGAATTGGTAGCGCGTACGGGAATCGCACCCGTCTTTCAGCCTTGAGAGGGCCGTGTCCTAACTGATAGACGAACGCGCCATCCAAAATTTAGGCTCAATTCTACCCTCAACGGCGGCCCTGTCAACACCAGCACCCGCGCCTGGGCCGCTTTTTGGGTGGTGTTTTTAGATGCCTGTTTAACAATGCGTTCAGCCTATGACCCTTCGTAACGTAGCTGCTTTAGCTCTGGCAGTCGCTGTCGCCCAAACGGCCTTCGGTTTGAACCCTGCGAAGCTTGCCGACATGGATCGAGCCATCGAGCAGGCTCTCGAAGACAAGCGCATGCCGGGTGGGGTCTTGTGGGTTGAACACTCCGGGGAGGTGTATCGAAAGGCGTACGGCAAACGTGCTTTGGTTCCCGCGGAAGAGAAAATGACGGAGGATACAATTTTTGATGCGGCGTCGTTGACGAAGGTTGTGGCCACGACTCCGGCAATCATGCTTCTCATCGAGCGCGGCAACGTGCGCCTCGACGATCCGGTGAATCGTTACGTGACGAATCTTCATCCCGACGCCGCTGAAATCACGGTGCTTCACTTACTTACTCACACCTCCGGCTTGCGCTCTGGCATCCCGGGCAGTCCGTCGTGGCAGGGTTATCAGCACGCCATCGAACTGGCCTGTCGCGAGAAGCCCACACATCCACCGGGCACGATCTTCCGCTACAGCGATATCAATTTCATTCTGCTGGGAGAAGTCGTGCAGCAGGCCAGTGGCAAGAAACTTCAGGATTTCGTGCGAACCGAAATTCACGGTCCGTTGAAAATGAACGACACACGCTACCTGCCTTCAACCAACAATCTCTCTCGCATCGCCCCCACCGAACAAAGCGAGCAAGGCATCTTGCGCGGTATTGTCCATGATCCGACTGCCCGCAAAATGGGCGGCGTGGCCGGGCACGCGGGACTTTTCACGACCGCGAGCGACCTCGCGCGCTACGCCCGGATGTTGTTGAACCTCGGCGAACTCGACGGCGTGCGCATCTTCAAACCCGAAACGGTGAAACTGATGACCAGTGTGCAATCCCCGGCCGAGGTGGAGCATCGCCGCGGCCTTGGCTGGGACATTGACTCCAGCTACAGCCGGCCTCGCGGCAAGTTATTTCCTCTCGGATCGTACGGCCACACCGGCTGGACCGGCACGTGCCTCTGGATCGACCCCTTCTCAAAGGCGTTCTGGATATTTCTTTCAAATCGAGTTCATCCTGATGGCAAAGGCAACATTCTGCCGCTGCAACTCACGCTGGCCACTTACGCCGCGATGGCGGTCGATGGTTTTGATTTTGGGAACGTCGCCGGCGCATTGGCGCCGCGGCCCCTCGCAGCGCCAACAGCCGCAGGCAACGGCGCCGAGCCGCGCCCCGCTGAAGTGCTCAACGGGATTGACGTGCTCGTGAAACAACACTTCGCGCCGTTGAAAAAACTGCGGATCGGGTTAATTACGAACCATACCGGCGTCGACCGCGAGCGCAATCCCACTATCGATATTTTGAAGGCTGCCGAAGGCGTGCAACTCAAGGCGCTATTCAGTCCGGAGCACGGCATTCGCGGTCAACTCGATGAGAAAGTCCCCGACAGCGTTGACGAGAAAACCGGGCTGCCGGTTTACAGCCTGTATGGTGAGCGGCGCACGCCGTCAGCCGAGCAGTTGAAAGACCTCGACGCGCTCATGTTCGACATCCAGGACATCGGCTGCCGTTTCTACACCTATATCTCGACGATGGGCAACTGCATCGAGGCGGCGGGCAAGGCCAAGCTGAAGTTTTTTGTTCTCGATCGCGTCAATCCGATCGGAGGGCGCGCGGTGGAAGGCCCGATCCATGCCGGCACATCGAGTTTCGTCGCGTTTCATTCCATCCCGTTGCGTCACGGCATGACGGTGGGCGAACTCGCGCGCATGTTCAACGACGAGCGCGGTTGGAAAGCTGACCTCACGGTCATCGAACTTGAGGGTTGGACGCGCTCGGCGTGGTTCGATCAAACGGGTTTGCCCTGGATTAACCCCTCGCCAAACATGCGCAGCCTCACCGCGGCAACGCTGTATCCGGGTGTCGGCCTTCACGAGAGCGCTCTGTCGGTGGGACGCGGCACCGGCACGCCCTTTGAAGTGGTGGGCGCGCCATATATCGACGACCGGAAATTTGCGGCCGAATTAAATCGGTTCGGGCTTGCGGGCGTTCGCTTCGTGCCGGTGCGCTTCACGCCTACCGCGAGCACCTTTAAGGACAAACCTTGTGGCGGCGTATCCATCGTGATAACCGACCGCGAAAAATTGCAGGCAGTGGATGTAGGCCTTGCCATCGGTCTCGCCACGCAAAAGCTTTACTCGAACGAGTTCGCGCTGCAAAAGATCCAGCCCCTTCTCCAGCACACCAACACGCTGCAATCGATCAAGAGCGGCAAGCCGATCAGCCAAATCAAAGGCGCCTGGGAAGACGAACTCACGGCATTCAAACGCCGGCGACAAAAATATCTGCTCTACTGATTTGTTTGCCAGCTTGGCCGCGCTTTCAGCGGCACCGCAGGTTTGTTTGTAGGCCAAAGCTCCACCACGGGCGGCGGCGTCCAGGGGATGGATTTCCGGTTCACGATGAGGTTCCGGCGCAGCAACTCGATTTCATGGCCGAAGAGATTGAACGTGACCACACCAGGCAGTTGCATGAGATCCTCGTAAATGACCGTGCCAAATACCGCCGGCTTTTTCGGCCGGTCAAATTCCACGGTTATAGGATAGTTCGTCGCCACGGCGGGTTCGCCGGGAAACTTGATCACCGCGCTGCGATTCAGGCGCGGCTGCGACACCTCGATGAGCGGTCCTGCCTCGTTGGTCGTAAAAGTGACCCGCCACGGCCCGTTGCTCTTGCGGCAGCCTTCGATCCCGTAAAACACGGCGAAATAGAGGCCGGCGATGATAAAAGCCGCGCCGATCAACGTCTTCGGGAATCCATCGGATTTCATTGAGCCGGTCACGATGTCGTCGGTTTTCGTGTCGCGTCAACGGCAAAGCTTTGACCCCACGTCGTTTATCGGATAAATCGTACGCAATCACGAAAACGATATTGTCCAGGCTGGTGTGGTTCGGCGTGGCAGGCCTTGGCGTCTTGGCCTATGGGACGCTCGCGCTACATCGCGGCGAGCGCATCAGTTCGGCATACATTCTCATCGCCGCACTTTGCTCCTACGCTATCGGGTATCGTTTTTACTCCAAGTGGGTTGCCGCGAAAGTGCTCGCCCTCAACGACCGTCGCGCCACTCCCTGTGAAGTGCACGATGACGGCAAAGATTTCGTAAAGACAAACCGCTGGATCGTTTTTGGCCATCACTTCGCAGCGATTTCCGGTCCCGGTCCGCTGGTCGGTCCTGTGCTCGCCGCGCAATTCGGATACCTGCCGAGCGCCCTCTGGATTTTGATCGGCGTGGTCCTCGGCGGCGCCGTGCAGGACTTCGTGATCCTCTTTGCTTCAATGCGGCGCAATGGCAAGTCGCTCGCGCAAATGGTCAGGGAAGAGTTGAACACCACCGCCGGCGTCATCGGCGTCGCCGCGATTCTATCGATCATGATCATCCTATTGGCGGTCCTCGCACTCGTCGTCGTGAAGGCGCTGGCCGAGAGCCCCTGGGGCGTCTTCACGGTGGGCGCAACCATCCCGATCGCCATGCTGATGGGTGGTTACTTGCGATTTTGGCGGATCGGGAAGGTCATGGAAGCGTCGGCCTTCGGTGTCATCTTGTTGCTCCTGGCAGTATGGGGTGGCCAATACGTTCATGCTAACTCGCACTGGGCCAAGGCGTTCACCTTTACTGCGGCGCCCCTCGCCTGGATGGTGATCCTGTACGGTTTTGCCGCCAGTGTTCTCCCCGTGTGGCTGCTTCTCGCTCCACGCGACTATCTCAGCACGTTCATGAAGCTGGGCACGATCTTCGCCCTGGTGCTCGGCGTCTTCATCGTACTCCCGGACATGAAGATGCCGGCGGTCAGCAAATTCATCGACGGATCCGGGCCGATCGTTGCGGGCAGTCTCTTTCCATTCTGCTTTATCACCATCGCTTGCGGTGCGATCTCCGGATTTCACACGCTGATCTCCAGCGGCACTACGCCCAAGATTATCACACGCGAGACCTATTCCCGGCCCATCGGCTACGGCGCGATGTGCCTGGAGTCTCTTGTCGCCATTATGGCATTAATCGCCGCATGCACCCTCGATCCGGGCGTTTACCTCAGCATGAACATCAAAGGCGAAGCGGCTGCCACCGTCGCGCAGGCCAACGGACTTGGCTTCCCCGTTACCATCGGCCAAATGGATCTGCTGGCTCAAACCACGGGCGAGAAAACATTATTCGGTCGCACCGGTGGTGCAGCCACTCTCGCCGTCGGGATGGCGCAGATATTTTCCGAAGTCACTCGCGGGCGCTGGCTCGATCTCTGGTATCACTTTGCGATCATGTTCGAAGCGCTTTTTATCCTCACGACCCTCGACGCGGGCACGCGCGTGGGCCGGTACTTATTACAGGACGTTCTTGGAAACATTTGGAAACCTCTGGGCAACGTGCGCAGCGCAAACTCTAACGTTCTCGCCAGCACACTGGTGGTCGCGGGTTGGGGATACTTTCTCATCCAGGGCGTGCGCGATCCGCTTGGTGGCATCAACTCCCTTTGGCCGCTCTTCGGAATTGCCAACCAACTCCTCGCCAGCATCGCCCTTTGTCTCGCGACGACGATCATTCTGAAGATGCATTTGGCACCCGGGGCGGACGATGGTCTTCTCCCAACGAAACGCAAACCGTGGTTCGCGTTGGTCACACTCATCCCTCTGGTGTGGTTGCTTTCCGTTACGCTGACGGCCGGAGTGCAGAAGATTGGGCATTCCGACCCCCGCATTGGTTTCCTCTCGCAGGTCAAAGTGTTGCGCGAGAAAACCCCGGCGCTCGCAACCGCTCTCGAAGCCGCCAGACAAACCAACAACGCAGACGCGATCAAGAATGCCACCAAAGCTCTGCGCGACAATCGCACCCTCATCTTCAACAACATTCTCGACGCGGTCGTGGCCGGGGTGTTCCTCGCGCTCGTGACGATGATCGTGCTTTTGAGCGCGCGTGAATGGATTCTGCTCTGCGCGCGAAAGCGCGTCTTGGAACTGCGTGAATCGCCGCCGGTTTGGTTGCCGGATTACGCCATCGCCGAGGGCCAGCCACTTCGCGTCGGCGCCCTCGTTGCCCTCGCATTCGCGCTCGCGAAAGAACTTTCAGGTGAGGCGGACGTGGAGCGGTCACGGGACGCAACGGTCGTTTGCCTTTGCGCTGATCACGCCGCTGCCCATGTCAGCCTGCTCGGCGCAGAACCGGGCAAGGCCTACGTCGCGCACTTGCAACACCGCTACTCGCGCGTCAACCGTTGCTGCTGAGATGAATCGTATCGGGCTTTTCGGAGGATCATTCGACCCCGTTCACAACGGCCACCTGCTCGTCGCGCTCGCAGCCGTCGAGGAGCTTTCACTCGAGAGAATCTTCTTCATTCCAGCGGCGCAATCTCCCTTCAAACCCGAAAGCAAACCGGCGAGCGCACCGTTGCGTCTCCGTATGCTTCGGCTCGCGCTCGCAGCACAAACCCGCTACGAAGTCGACGACCAGGAAATCCGCCGCGGCGGCACGTCTTATACCATCGATACTGTGCGCGACTTCCGCCGCCGCGTTCCGAAAGCCGAACTTTTCTACCTCATCGGCGCGGACCATATCCCGCAACTCCACAAGTGGCGCGCGGCGGAAGAACTTGCGGGCGCGGTTGAGTTTGTCGCCATCCCGCGGCCCGGCGAAGGCGCGCCCACGCCTCCCCCGGGGTTTCGCGTGCGCACGCTGCGGGGCTTTCCCCTGGCGCTTTCCTCCTCAGAAATTCGTGAGCGCGTGCGCGCCGGTAAAACCATCGAGGCACTCGTGCCGCCGGCGGTGGCCGAGACCATACGCAACTCTCGACTTTATCTTTGAAGTGAGCTGAGCAACATTCCCGTAGGAGAGATGGACGCAAAGAAACTCGCTTTGGAATGCCGCGAACTGGCGGATAACAGGAAGGCTGAAGATATCGTGGTGCTCGACGTGGCTGAAGTGTCGAGCATCGCCGATTATTTCGTAATCGCGTCCGGCACCAGCGAACCCCACCTGCGCGCCATCTCGGACGAAATCACGGAGAAATTGCGCCAACAGCACGGAGTCAAACCGCGCGCCGTCGATGGCACGCTGCAGGCGGGCTGGCTGGTGCTGGATTACTTCGACGTGATCGTGCACGTCATGCGCGCGGACGTGCGCCGCCATTACGATCTCGAAAGTTTGTGGGGTGATGCGCCGCGGGTGCGGCCCCGGGCGCCGCGAAAAGCGGCCCGCCGGAAAGCGACCGCTTAAGCATCAGCTTTTCGCGGGGGCCTCGGCCGAGATTTTCACCATGTCGTCGATGATCTTCTTGAAATCCTCGAGCCCCGGCGCGGGGATGATGATCGTGTCGCGCCGGCCGCTGACATCTTCGGTGATCCTCAAAAATCTGCCGCGCGGATTCTCCTTCAACGCGAAGACAAAGGTTTTGCGCTCAATCTGAATTTTTTCAGTCTTGAGAGTCTCCTCGTTCACCGCCGGCTTTGGCCCTGCTCCCCCGTACCCCGAATACCCCGAAGATGGCGACCGCTCGTTAGAAATCATACTTCATTGTCCCTCTTTAGCCCGAAGGCCCTAACTTCTCTACGGTACAACGTTGACCAATGGGGCGGTTTGTCAACTTCGGAATTTACTCGTGGGCACAAAACGCGGGCCATTCGGCAGGGCCGTGAGCCGCCAGACGTAAAAAGCGAGTCCAAGGACCGCGACCAAATTGAGCGTGCTCGACAATCCGTGGAGCGCACCGAAGCTTTTTCCCGCCTGCTCGCGCTGTTCGACTGGTGTGTTCACTCCACGGCCATATCCGTATTTCACCTCATGCTGCACTTTCATTTTCGGCTGCAGCCACAGTCCTCCGGCAAAAACGAAAAGCGTAATCGTCGTCAGAACGATCATAGTCGGTCGGTGCAGCGGTTTGCCGACGTAAATCCATTCGGCGAACGCGTGCACCAGCGCGATGATCGAGCAGAAGTATTGCACCACGAAATAGCGCTCCAGCAAACGGGTCGCGATGAAGCCCTGCCACACTTCGCCAACATGCCGCTTCAAATCAGGAGAGAAAATCGCCGGCGCAGCAAAGAATGTCAGAAAGACCGCTGCGCCAAACCAGACGGCAGCATTCATGACCCCGACCAATCGCAGCAAACCGATCACCGGGGCACGCTAGGAAAAATCCTCGGCACTGCCAAGCGTGGAAGTGGAAGACCCGATCTGAGCTATCAACCAATTGTTGCGATTGTAATAATTAATTGATAACGCGCCGGAAAACCTTCATTACGCTTCGTCGTAGGATTTGCGCTTCTTCGCGGGTGGAGGAAAAACGCGGAGCAAGGCCTCGCATTTTTGGAGGGACTCGCGTGTGGCCGTGTCGTGGGGGAGAACCTTTAGCGCGGCGCGCAAGTACCGGCACGCCTCAGCGACGTCTCCCATTTGCAGGCGGCAGATGCCGATGCCCTGCATGGCCCCGTAGTGGTTCGGATTCAACGCCAGCGCGCGCTCGGAGTCCGCCGCGGATTGTTGGTAATTTCCCAACTCCCAGTACACGGCTCCTCGGCGGTTCCACGCTTCCGCAAAAGCCGGATAGCGCTCGATCATCCGGTCGAGAATCGCAAGCGCGCGCTGAAATTCTTTTTTCTCCATGGCGTCGTGGGCCTGCTCGAGCATCCGGTAGGCGTCCTTGCCAGCCTGATGAAACCAAATGTGTTCGAGCGCACGGCGGCCCAACTCGCGTGGCGTCGTGTCATCGGCTTGCAACACGCGCAGGAGTTCCGGCTCGCACTTCAACCGCGCGAGGGTCATGGCGGCGTAGAGTTGCTCCTGCGAGTTGGTGGAGAACAACCGGCTGACGAGCCGTTCTTTGTACCACGGTGTGCGATGGAAGAGCGCGGTGCCGCCGTAAACACCGAAGCACACGACCACGGTGATCACGAGCCAACGAAGCACCCACAACAGCGCCCGGCTCACCTTGCCACTATAGGCCCCTCGGGCCATGAGGCAATTGTGGTTTCCCCGGTCTTGGCCGCGGGGATTTACCTACAAAATATTTGCCGCCAGCTCCGCCAGTTCCGAGCGCTCGCCCTTTTGCAACTCGATGTGGGCCGCGATCGCGTGCTCGCGAAACTTGCTGATAATGTAGTTGAACCCGTTGGAGGAGGAATCGACGTACGGATTGTCGATCTGGTACGGGTCGCCCGTGAAGACGATTTTGGTGCCATGGCCCACACGCGTGATGATCGTTTTCACTTCGAGCGGGGTGAGGTTCTGCGCCTCATCGATCACCATGAACTGGTGCGCAATGCTGCGCCCGCGAATGTAGCTGAGCGCCTCGACCACGATGCTGCCCGATCGCATCAGATCGTGGCTCCGGCGGCTCTCGTGGCCCATGTTCAAGTCGCTTAAGAGTTCGAGCGCGTCATGGATCGGCTGCATCCACGGATTGAGCTTTTCTTCGAGCGAGCCGGGAAGAAAGCCGAGCTCCTTGCCCATGGAAATCGTCGGGCGCGCCACGACGAGCCGGCGAAACTCGCGGTCAAGGACTGTGCGCTTGAGGCCGGCGGCCATGGCCATGAGGGTCTTGCCGGTGCCCGCCTTCCCCATGAGCGTCACGAGCTTCACGCGGTCGTCGAGTAAGGCGTCGAATGCGAAATGTTGCTCGCGGTTGCGCGGCTTGATGCCCCAGACACCCTCGCGGCAATCAATGATCGGCACCAGCTTGCGGCCCGCCGGATCGACCTTGGTGAGCGCCGTGCGCTTGGGGTTCCCTTCTTCGGTGAGTGTGCAGTACTCGTTCGGGTGGTATTTCGCCTCCGGCTCGAGCTCGAGTTCCCCGTTGGAACGGAACGAGAGCATCTTCTCCGCGCTCACGGCCAGTTCAAAGACGCCCGTGTAGAGGTCTTTGATCATGACGCGGTCGGTCTCGTAATCCTCGGCCTGCAAACCAAGGGCGTCGGCCTTAATCCGCAGGTTAATGTCTTTCGTGACGAGGATGGTCCGCGACTTCGGCTCGGTCTTTTGAACGATCAACGCGAGCGCGACGATGCGGCTGTCGACGTTGGTCGCGCCGTTGGTGTGGCCGTTCTCGTTCTTGAAAATGACGCGCAGGCAACCGCCGTTGGAGAGCCGCACGCCTTCGCTGAGATGCCCCTGGTGGCGCAAGGCGTCGAGGCTCCTCGAGAACGTGCGCGCATTTTGGCCGCGTTCGGTGGACTCGCGCTTGAAGCGATCGATCTCCTCGATGACCTCGATCGGAATTAAAACGTTGTTATCGTCGAAATTGAGGATCGAATTCGGATCGTGCAGCAGGACGTTCGTATCAAGAATGTAATTTTTCACGATGTACATCGGACAATTTAAGTTTGCTCATGCGCTCGTACCACCTCGCCACCTGAGGGAGAGCGTCAGGCATTTGGTAGGCCCCGGAATACAAGAAGTTAGCAAGCATGCCCCACAAGTTGAAATCGACAAAACGCGGCAAGTCCTCCAGCAGGAAATTTCGGTGCGCCAGCATTTGCTCGAAGGGCATGACGCGATGAATCAGGTTGTTCTGCAGCGCCGCCGACTGTTCGCGCCATTGGTCGAGGCAGCCACGGCCAAACTTTCGTTCCTTGAAACGCATGTATTCGAGTTGGTCCGTCTTCGGCACGACCTTTTTGAAATGCGCGTCGTTCAGCCGGAAGGTCACCCCTTCGACATCATTATCGATATATTGCCACATGATGTCCTGGATGCCATCCCAGCGGTGCGGGAAAAGACCGAGGTTCAGCTCCGAATCGAGGAACTTGGCAATGACCTGAGAGTTCTGGTCCGTCTCGAAAATCACGTCGCGTCCCCGCCGGACAATCGGCACCTGGTAGTAGCGCTCTTTGGTCAGCTTCCAGATGAGCGAGCGGTCGGGCGGACGAATGTTGGTGGTTTTGTAACGAACACCGCTGAAATCGAGGATGCGCTTCTGCACCAGGCAGTAAGGGCTCCATGGGAACTGAATCAGTTCAATCATCAGTGGCCTGTCCGGTGAGTCATGTGGACATCACGAGAGCGCGCCAACCGAAGGAGGATTCTGTTATCAACCACAAGCAGAATCCTAGGCGCGCGGGCACGACGTGACAAGACGGGAGTTGGGCGCGTCGCCCGCACTTTTCGGGCTGCTCGAACACTGAAAGCCGCGCATGGGCAAAGGTTCTCGACCGTTCAGAAGAATCGGACCGACCCGAAAAACAATTCGTGGATTTCCGAGGAAAACCGCAAGTGAGCGGTCGGATTGGTTCGAAAAAAGACCGATTCCAGCTGTACAGGGCCGGATAGACGACACTAACCTCCGGGTGAATCAGCGTGGCATACCGTCAGTGGCAGCGGGCAAGGGCCCGATTCGTTTTGTGCCGACGGCCAACTCATCGATCCAGAGCTTCTGTGCGTGCGGCAGCAGGCCGGGTCCGAAGTAAGGCGTCATGAGAAACTGGTTGAACTTCAGGGCCGGAAAATCGGTGGAGCGCAGAACCACGTTGGTGTGCTCGACGACGAGTTTCCCATCGAACCAGCCGCGGACAATGCCGTCGCGGTTTGGCCGGTCGTTGGCGAGGTCGAGGGAGTTGAGCTTAAACGCGGCCTCGACGCAGTGCCACTTGTCATCTTTAAAAAGCGTTTCGGAACTGTCCCACATGGTTCCGTTGTAGCCGCCCCGTAGCGGGCCTTGCGTGAGACCATGCGGCATCTTTTCGTTCTGAATATCTGTGGCCGCGAGGCGCAGCTTGCCGTTCACCGGCTCGACGTAAAGCGTGAGGTGGCTCGCTGCGGGCCCGTGGAATTTCGGGTTTTCCGTGGTGAGGAAGTGCAGCAGATGCGGATGATAGTTTCGTCCGGTCCAGCCCCAATTCTTCGAGAGTTTCAGGTAGAAGCGCAGCCAGACTTCCTCGCTTGGTTCAAACAAATGCCGGGCGCCTGAAGAAGCCGAGGGCTGTGAGTCGCGCTCTCGCCATTCGTACTCGATACAACCTTTGCCGGCCCGGGCGTCACCAACGATCCTGAACGTGGTCCCGTCATACCAGTTTCGGTGGGTAAGATTCGCGTCATCGAAGCTCTCGCTGAAAAGGACATCTGCGGCAAACGCTTTGCTCGCAAACGCGGTGACGGCGGCAGCCAGGTAAAAGGAGACTTTCACGCGCCAATTATATATTCCGATGCTTCGCAGAATGATCGAATTCCTCCGGGATGCGGGGTGCATTCGGACATTGCGCGTCGAGCGACTCTCGATAGCGCAAACAACCGCGCAAAAATTGCGGCCACGCCGGCACGGCGATCTCAGGCTCGATCTGTTCCGGGAGAAGACTCCAGAGTTGAGGATGGTGCCAACACAGTTCGTGCCCCGTGCTGTCGCGATGTTGCCGGATTCCCGCGCGCAGCTTCTTTACCTCGGCGATGAGTTCCTCTCGGGTGAGCCGTTCAAGGTCTTCGTCCATAACCCGCAATTCCCATGACGCTGTGAATTAACAGAGCGCCCTCAACCAAATCAAAAGGCTATGCCTTTTGATTGGCGGCGTCCTGCAATTTTTTGATGTCCAGTTTGGTCATTTGGAGCATGGCGTGCATGACGCGGCTGGACTTCGCCGCGTCCTTGTCCTGGAGCAACTCGATCAAGACGGTAGGGACAATCTGCCAGGAGACGCCGTATTTGTCTTTGAGCCAGCCGCATTGGCTCTTTTCCCCGCCGGCGGAAAGCCTTTCCCAAAAGTGATCGACCTCCTTCTGGTTTTCGCAGTTCACCACCAGAGATATGGCTTCGGTGAATTTGAAAATCGGCCCTCCGTTGAGCGCGGTGAATGGCTGGCCGTCGATCTGAAAGTCGATGGTCATAACGCTGCCCTTGGGCCGTCCGGAAACTTTGGCGCCTTCCTCATCGTAACGGGTACTTGCGCCGACTTTCGAGTTCTTGAAGATGGAGGTGTAAAACTTCACCGCCTCCTCGGCCTGCGTGTCGAACCAGAGAAACGGCGTAATTTTTTGCGTAATCTTTGTCATAATTTTTATTCGTTCAGTTATACAACGAACACGCGAAGGAATTCAGGACATAATTTCGCGCTTTGAAAATTTGCTTCGCGGGCACCAGCCGGTCGGATATTTTGGGGGAAATGGCCGGCGATTCCCAACTCACACCGATGATGGCGCAGTATCGCCGAATCAAAGGCGAGTTGCCCAGGGACGCGCTGCTGCTCTTTCGGCTCGGGGATTTTTACGAACTGTTCTTCGAAGACGCGCAGTCTGGCGCGCAAATCCTGAACGTCGCCTTGACGAAACGGGGCGTGATACCGATGTGCGGCATCCCCTTTCACGCCGCGCAAAGTTATATCGGCAAGCTGCTCCGCGCGGGCCGCAAGGTGGCGATTTGCGAGCAGTTGGAAGAGGCGCGCCCAGGCCAGTTGGTCAAGCGCGAGGTGACGCAGATTTTGAGTCCCGGCACCCACTTCGACGAAAGGATGCTCGCGGCGGAGCGAAATAATTTTTTGGCCGCGGTTTATCACTTGGATCGCAAATATGGCCTCGCGGCGGTGGATCTAACGACCGGGCGCTTTCAGGCAACGGAGTTGGAGAGCGACGCAGCATTGCTGGCGGAGTTGGAACGGTTGCGGCCTGCCGAAATTATTTATCCCGCGGAAAGCGCCAGTCTGGCCGAGATGCTGCGGGGAGGATCGCACGTGCTGAGCTCGTACGATGACTGGGTGTTCGCGCCCGAGACGGCGCAGTTCACCGTGCGCGAGCATTTCAAGGTCGCGACTCTGGATGGGTTCGGGCTGAAGAACCGCGCTGCGGCAATCGGCGCGGCCGGGGCAGTGCTGCATTACCTGACGCAGAGCCTGCGTCGCAGCGTCGAGCACATCACCACATTGTCATGCTATCAGCCGAGTGATTTCCTGGTGCTCGATTCGACGACCCTGCGGCACCTGGAGATTCTGGAGCCGTTGCATCGCGATGCGCCGCGCGGTGCGACGTTGTACGGCGCACTGAATCGGACCGTGACACCGATGGGCGCGCGTCGCTTGCGCGACTGGCTGTCCCAACCCTTGTCAGATGCGAGGGCGATTGGGCCACGTCAACACGCCGTGCAAACATTCACCGGTTCGGCTGAACGCCTGGAGCAGTTGCGCGTCGACTTGAGGGAAGTCCGAGACCTGGAGCGCACGATTGGCCGGTTGAGCGTGGGTTCGGGAAATGCGCGCGATCTCATCGCATTGAAGTGCGCGCTCGAGCAGGTGCCAAAGGTGAAAGCGACAGTCACCGGATTGCCAAAGCAGAGTGACGAAGACAGCTCAACCTTGAGTGATGCGGTTTTCCAGCCGAATGGACGAGACGATTCCGGATTGCTGGAGGAACTGGCTGGCAAGCTGACTGAGGTACCCGAGGTGGTGGAACTCATCGCGCGCGCCATCGCGGATGAGCCCCCGCTGGCCCTGAAGGAAGGCGGATTGATCCGCGACGGATTTGATGCGGCGCTCGACGAACTGCGGCTCGCGACGCGCGAGGGCAAAGACTGGATCGCGCGCTTGCAGCAACAGGAAATCGAGAAGACCGGAATCGCGTCGCTGAAAATCCGCTTCAATTCGGTCTTCGGCTATTACATCGAGGTGACGAAATCGAACCTCGACAAAGTGCCGCCGCATTACGTGCGGAAGCAGACGATTGCGAATGGCGAACGCTTTTTCACGCCGGAGTTGAAGGAGACGGAAAGCAAGATCCTCGGCGCCGAAGAACGGAGCACGAAGCTGGAGTACGATCTGTTCCTCAAAGTACGCGAGCAGGCGCTGGGGCATTTGCGGGAAATCCAGGAAACGGCTTCGGCGCTGGCGCAACTGGACGTGCTGGCATCGTTTGCGGAGACCGCGCGCCTCTACAATTACACCCGGCCGCACGTGGGTGATGAAAACATTCTCGTGATCCGCGATGGCCGGCATCCCGTCCTGGAGCAGAATTTGTCCGACGAACGCTTCGTCCCCAACGATGTGCAGTTGGACGGAACGACGCAGATCGCGTTGATTACGGGGCCGAACATGGCGGGCAAGAGCACGTTCATCCGGCAGGTGGCGCTGCTGGCGTTGATGGCGCACACCGGAAGCTTCGTGCCGGCGGCGAGCGCGCGGGTCGATTTGCTGGATCGCATTTTCACGCGCATTGGCGCGAGCGACGACCTGGCGCGAGGGCAATCGACCTTCATGGTCGAGATGAGCGAGACGGCGAACATTTTGAATAACGCCACGCCGCACAGCCTCGTGATTTTGGATGAGATCGGCCGCGGCACGAGCACATTTGACGGGTTGAGCCTGGCGTGGTCGATCGTGGAGCATCTGCACAACCAAATCGGCGCGAAGACGCTGTTTGCAACGCACTATCACGAACTCACGGAACTGGCGCAGCGGCTGCCGCGGCTGAAGAATTTCAACGTCGCGGTCCGGGAGTGGAACGACCAGATCGTGTTCCTGCGCAAGATCGTCGAGGGCGGCACGGACAAGAGTTACGGCATCCAGGTGGCGCGCCTGGCGGGCGTGCCGCGGCCCGTGGTCGAGCGCGCGAAACAGATTTTGAGGAATCTCGAGGAATCGGAGTTGACGCCGGAGGGCAATGTTCGCCAGGCGCGGCCGGAGCGGGAGAAATTGAAGACGCTGGCGGCGACGCCGCAGATGGATTTGTTTGCAAGCGTTGCCACGCCGACGACCTAACCTTCGGCCCTGACGAAAAAGCAAGGCGGTGTGTAAACACCGCCTTGGCGTATCGCAGTTGAGCGGTTCGATTAGAAATGCCAGGAAAGAATGGCGGTCGCGCCGGTGAAGCCCTCGTCCTCTTCGAACAGGGCATTGACGTTCAGACCTATGCGTTCGGCGATTGCGAGGCTCCCACCGAGACTAAAAGTATGCGCGGCCTCGAAGTCGGGGAACAGATCGTCGTCATCGTCCTCGATATCCTGAACGTAGGTGTAGCCACCGTTCAAGCTGATGCGGTTGTTGATTGCGTAGCTGAGAGTAACCCCCGGCTCGAGAGTGACGACGTTCTCGACGAATCCACGGCCCGCGCCGCTCGAGAGCTCATTGTAGGCAACCCCCACACGAGGGATGATGTTGATGTGATTCTCCATCAGCCGGACGATGTAACCGGCGAAGGCGGTGGCGCTCCACGATTCCGCATCGAATTCATCGTACCAGACATAGTTCCCGCCGGCGCCGAGGAGGAAGTTGCTCCGGTCCACCGAAAACGTTCCGACGACGCCGTGGCCATCAGTGCCGTCAGCATCAACATAGTTATAGCCGACACCGACCTGATTATAGTTGTGGATCACTGGTGAATCGATTGGCTCCGCAACAAGAACCGAGGCGCAAAGCAACCCCGCGGCGGTGTACATGAGCGTTTTCACAGCATTGTTTAATGGTTTTCCTTTGCTGAGTTCAGGGCGGTGTACAAACACCGCCCAGCGCGCTTCATTTGAGCGGCTCGATTAGAAATGCCAGGAAAGAATGGCGGTCGCGCCGGTGAAGCCCTCGTCCTCTTCGAACAGGGCATTGAGGTTCAGACCTATGCGCTCGGCGATCGCTAAGCTCGTTCCGAGACTAAAAGTATGCGCTTCGACGTCGATATCGTCATCGAGATCCTGAACGTAGGTGTAGCCACCGTTCAAGCTGATGTGGTTGTTAATCGCGTAGCTAAGGGTAATCCCCGGCTCGATGCTGACGAAGTTCTGGACGAATCCAAAGGGGCCTGCATCGATTGAGAGCTCATTGTAGCCAACTCCCACCCGAGGGATGATGTTGATGTGATTCTCCATTAGCCGGAAGATGTATCCCGCGAACGCGTTGGCATTCCAACTTTCGGCATCGAATTCATCGTACCAGATATAGTTCCCGCCGGCGCCAAGCAGGAAGTTGCTCAGGTCCACCGAAAAGGTCCCGACGACGCCGTGGCCATCAGTGCCGTCAGCATCA
>Ga0075418_10001353_pt1 | contig 27644 bp, 24 predicted proteins | sample SoiMetdeltSBSDD2_FD_81776 | JGI IMG/M metagenome (GOLD analysis project Ga0075418, IMG submission 81776) | Bulk soil microbial communities from a Populus tree surrounding site in Tennessee, USA - Soil MetaG P. deltoides SBSDD2 | ecosystem: Environmental > Terrestrial > Soil > Tree plantation...
CGCTGTACGCGACACTCCACCCGGCCGTGCTACGCGATGCTTGCGTGCACGCGGAGACCGTGCGCACGACGTCGGTCGATCGCGACGACTACATCGCCCATCCGGCAAGCGGCGAGCGCGTGCGGCCGGACGATGCCCGCGTGCTCGGCGCGAGCGCGGATCCCCGCCGCCTCGGCCGCGGGGAGCGCGCCGCGCGCTGCGCGCGCTTCGCATGCGAGGATTTCGATCTCGGTCCACAAGCGCAGGCGGTTGGCGTCGCTCCACAGCGCCGACATTTCAGGACGACTGTAGCGCGGAATCAAGGCGACCCCTTCCACCAAGCGGCGAGGATGCGTGTGCGCGCTGTCGGCGAAATCACCCAGGTGCGCGGCGCGAGGCGCGCTGCAGTCTTTCGGCCTGCACCGTCGGGTTCTCGAGCACTTCTAACACCACGTCCACCGGCTGTCCATCCTTCATCACCTGCGCGCGGATCCTGTCGCCAACGCGCGTTTCGAACAGGATGCGCTCGGCGCGCAACAAGGAGTATGGCGCCAGATCATTGAGCTTCATCAGCAAGTCCCCGACGCGGATGCCGGCGCGCTCCGCCGGGCTGCCCGCTTCCACTGCGCTCACCAACAGCTGGCCGTCCTCTTCCGCCAATCCCATCTCCTTCCGCGTCTCCGGCGACATCAGTTCCGCCAGCTGCCAGCCCACCCACGGCGCGCGCACGGCGCCGAAGGTGCTGAGTTCCTCCACCACCCATTTCACCGTGTTGATCGGCACGGAAAAATTGACCCCGACATTGGCGGCGCGCATCTGCGGATTGAGCAGGGCCATGTTGACGCCGATGACCTCGCCATTGGTGTTCACCAGCGGGCCACCGCTGTTGCCGTTGTTGATCGCGGCATCGGTCTGCAGCAGGTTGAAATACGGCCACGTGCCGTGCGAGCTCTCGGGCGGTCGCATGTCGCGCTTCACGGCGCTGATGACGCCGACGCTCACCGACGGCTGCGGATCGCTCACCGTGTCCCCGAAAGGGCTGCCGATGGCGATGGCCCACTCGCCGACCAGCACGTCGTCGCTGTTGCCGAGCAGAGCGGCGCTCGCTGCGGGGCTGATGCCGATGTCGGCGCGCAGCAACGCCAGATCGAAGCGCGGCGCCAGGCCGACGACCTCGGCATGGACGCTCGTGCCGTCGCCGAGGCTGATCGAAAGCTCGGTGGCGCCTTCGACGACATGCGCCATGGTGACGACGGAGCCGATCTGGTCGACGAGGAAGCCGCTTCCCACCCATTCGCGCTCCACCGTATGCGGTCTGCCGGCGGGAAAGCGGAATAGGTCCAGCATCGGCGACCGCACCTCGACGGGACCCGCGGCGCGGATCGCGACGACGCAGCGCCGCGTCATCTCGACCGCGGTGACGATCGCGGTCGTGCGCGACTGGCGCAGCAGATCGGGCGAGCCGCCGTCGGTGGGCGTGGTCGAGTCGGGATCGAGCGCCGTCGAGGCGGAGCGATCCAGGAACGAGTCCCCGCGTCGCAGCAGGCCCAGCAGCACGACACCGAGCACGAGTCCGATCACGAGACCGGCCGCCACCGGCTGGAGTTGCCGGCGGGAGAGAGAACGCCAGTGTGACCCGAGGGAGAGCTTCATCTCGATCCAGAGGTTGAGCGCCGAAGCATTTGTTCGTTCAATCGTTCCAGCCGAAGCCACTGTACAGCTCCGGCTCGACGCGAGGATCTCCAGGATAGCGCACGCCGACGAGGAAAAGGCCTTGCGGCGCGAGGCATGGGCCGCCACGGGCGCGGTCGTGGCTGCGCAAGATCGCCTCCAGATCCGCCGCCGTACGTCTGCCCATCCCCACTTCGAGCAAAGCCCCAGTCACCCTCCGTACCATGTTGTGAACAAACCGGTTGGCCGTGACATCGAAATCTACCCACGGGCCGCGCTCGAGGACCGAGGCGCGCTCCACCAAACATTGGCAACGATCCCCCGCGGCGCTCGCGGCGAAGGCGGTGAAGTCGTGATCGCCGATGAAGACCGCCGCCGCTTCACGCATCGCGTCCACTTGTAAATCGGGCGACACCTGCAGGCAGTACCGGCGCCAGAACACATGGGGCCCGCGGCGCATTCGGTAACGATAGGTGCGGGCCACGGCGCTGCGGCGGGCCGAGAACTCGGCGCTCGCCAGGCTCGCGCGCGCGACATGCAGATCGGCGGGCAGGACGGAGCGCAACGCATGCTGCAGCCATTCCGGCTCGCGCTCGGTCGTGGCATGGAAGCTCGCCACCTGCCCGATCGCGTGCACGCCCGCATCGGTGCGTCCTGCGCCTTCGACGGCGATCTCGGAACGCAGCAAGCGCAGGAGCGCATCCTGCAGCAGTCCCTGCACCGTGCGCTGCCCCGGCTGGGCTTGCCAGCCGTGGAAGTCCGTGCCGTCGTATGCGAGGTCGAGCCTGAAGCAGGCCTGATTCGAAGCGCGAAGCGTCACGGTCGCGGCCAGAGAGAAACAACGAGAACCAGACCGCAAAGCGCAAGGCAGCACATTTCGTTCGCCCCGCTTCGCGGCGGCACGAATGCCGAGCGCGGCCGGCCCGGAAGGAAACATCTGGCGTCGAGCGCCACGGCCAGCTCGTCGGCGCGGCGGAGGACGCCAAGAAAGAGCGGCACTGCCAGCGGCACGATCGCCCCAGCGCGATGCCGGAAGCCCCAGCGCACACCGCCCATCTTGCTGCGGTGCGCCGCGGCGAGAACACGTGCTTCGGCAAAGAAGATGGGGATGAAGCTCAAGGACATCACGAGCAGCAGGCCGACCTCGTGGACCGGGAGACGCAAACGCCCGAGCGGTCGCAGCAGCCGTTCGATCCCGTGCGCGAGATCGACGGGCACCGTGGTCGCGGTGAAGACGACACTCAGCAGGATGAGATCCAGCAAACGCAACAGCAACACCGCGAGCGCCGTCGGACTCTGCGGTTGCGCCCACGAACCCGCGACCGCCACCCAGCCCAGATTGGCGAGCGCCACGAATGCCAGCAGCCAGAGCGCGCCGCGCATCGCCTGTCCCAGCAGTCGCACCGGCAGTCGCGCCAGCGCGAACACGACGAGCAGCAAACCCGCTTGCGCCGACTGCACCGCGAGACTCTCGCTCCAAACCGAGGCAGTGGCGAGACAGCAAGCACCGAGGAGCTTGGCGGCCGCATCCGTGCGATGCACGGGGGAACCGCGCGCCACGTAACGACCGAGCGCCATGCTGGCAGCGTTCATGCGTTCACGCGCCACCGCGGACGCGCACGTGGCAAAGGTGCTCGGCGATCTGCACCGCGTTCAGCGCCGCGCCCTTGCGCAGGTTGTCGGCCACCACCCACATGGCGATCGCGCGCGCATCCTCGGGGTCGAGCCGCACCCGGCCCACGGCGACTTCGTCGCTGTGGGCCCATTCGCGCGCCAGAGGATAGTCGGCCCCATCCAGGAGACACAGACCCGGTTGCTGGCGCATGGCCTGGGCGAGTTGCGCGAGATCCACGGGCTGGCGCGTTTCGACATGCACGGCCTCGCTGTGGCAGCGGAAGACCGGCACGCGCACGCAGGTCGCGACCACGCTCAGATCGGGCTCGCCGAGAATCTTGCGCGTTTCGTGGCGCATCTTCGTCTCCTCGCGCGTCCATCCCTGCGCATCGAACACGTCGATGTGCGGGACGACATCGAAGGCGATGCCGCGCGGGTAGACCTCGCGCGGCTCGGTTGCGCCGCCGAGATGCGCGCGCGACGCAGCGTCCAACTCCTGGATCGAGCGACGTCCGGCGCCCGACACCGACTGGTAGGTCGCCACCACAATGCGACGCAAGCCGTAGAGATCGCGCACGGGTCTCATCGCCAGCACCAATTGGATGGTCGAACAGTTCGGGTTGGCGATCAGCCCCTGGTGCGCATCCAGCGCCGCGGGATTGACCTCGGGAACGACGAGCGGCACGGCCGGGTCCATGCGGAAGGCGCTGCTGTTGTCGACGACGATGGCGCCTTCTTGCACCGCCTGCGGCGCGTGCGCTCGGCTGCGCTCGGCACCAGCCGAAAACAAGGCGAAATCGACGCCGCGAAAGCAACCGGGCTCGACCAGACGCAGTCGCAGGCGCTCGCCCTTGAAGACGATGGCGTCGCCGACCGAACGTGGCGAAGCGAAGAGGCGCAGCTCGCCGAGCGCGAATCCGCGCTGCTCCAGAACCGTGAGGATTTCTCGGCCCACTGCGCCGGTCGCACCGACGACCGCGACCCGCTGTCCGTTCACGTCCCACCTCCGCATTCCCGACCGCGTCGATTCCAACAGACACGAGCCGATCTGTCCAGCCACGGCACCTCGATCGGTTGTGAGCACGGGATGGGCCGCCTATACTGCCCGGCCACGGGAGGTCGCATGCGACGCATTCTGTTCGTGCTCGGAACCCTGATGCTCGCGCTCGCGGCTCCGGCGCTGCACAGCGGTTGTGCGACGAAATCGGCACCCGTGGTTCCCGACAGCACAGCCACGCTGCGCCAGCGCTTGACCGCCTTGGAGGCGGGGCGTTCCTTCGGCGGCACGACTCTCTTCGACGCCACGCGGCATCCGGACGCACGCGTTCGGCGCACGGCGGTGCGAGCTCTCGGACGCATCCAGGACGCCTCGGCGCTCGATGTCTTGCTCCCCCGCCTCGAGGATCCCGATTCCATCGTCGTCGAGCAGACAGCCTGGGCCCTGCGACAGCTCCAGGGTCTGGACCAGACGGCGCGCGGCACACTCGAGCTCGCCCTGGTGCACGCCATGGAGACCGCTCCCCCGGCGCGGCTGTGGATGTTCGTCGAGGCGGTGCGCCCCGTGGCCGGAGCGCAGAGCTTCCTCGAAGTGAGCAAGTGGGTGGCGGCAGGAATGTTCGCCGCCATGGGTTCGCAAGCGCGCGAGCCGCGTTTGGAAGGCATGGCGGCGCTCACGCTCGCCAGCACCGACACGGAGAGAGCGGGCACCTTGCTGTCGCAGATGGGTGATCTCACCAACCGCGACGGCGAAGCGGCTTGGCGCATCGCCGAAGCGATGACGGTGCGCAACGATTCGACCTACTTGCCCTCCGTCCTATCGCTCACCCGCCACCGCGACGCCGTGGCGCGCGCAGCGGGCGCGCGCGCTTTGGCCAAGTATCCCGATGTGCAGAGCGCCAGAGCACTCTATCCATTGCTTGCCGATCTGGAGTGGGAGGTCAGAGCACATGCGGTACGTGCCCTCGGCGATCTCAAGTTTCCCGAGTCGCGCTCCTATTGCGCTGCGATGACTGCGGACTCGCATCCGCTGGTGCGCGAAGCGGCACTCGCTGCGCTGGAGAAGCTCGGCGCTGGTGATTCGGAGCACCTGGTCGCAGACGCTGCGCACGATTCCGTGCCGGCGGTCCGGCTGGCTGCGCTGCGTGTGCTGGCGCAATCGCCGTCCGCGGCCGCGCGCAGCGCGTTCGACGCCGCACGCCAAGACCCAGTCGACTTCGTGCGTGCCGAGGCCCTGGACGTCGCCCCTCGGGTGCTCGGCGCGGAAGAGGCGATGAAGCTGTGCTTGCAGGTGCTCGTGCAGGGTTCGGTGCGCGAGCGATCGCAAGCGGCGCAAGCGCTCGGCGCATTCGGCGCCGAGCTTTCCCCTGCGTCACGCCGAGCGCTGCGCAGCGCGCTTGAGCTGGCCCTCTCCGACACCGATTTCGTCGTCGCCACCCAAGCGGCCGAGGCGCTCGGGAAGCTCGCGCAGCCGGAGGCGGTGCCGGCGCTGCTCGCGGCCTACGATCGCTGGCAGACGCAACACCACGTTGCCGATGTACGACTCACGATCGTTCCCGCACTCGGGGGCCTGGCCGGGAAGCGCCCCGACCCAAAGATCGTCGGCGCGCTCGAGCATGCCACCCAAGACACCGATCCGCGCGTCGCGTTCGCCGCCGAGCAGCAGCTCGCACACCTGCGCGCGCAGCCCGAGCCAACAGAACCCGCGCCGAAGGCTCGCGCCGACGTCGTGCTGCCCGACACTTTGCCGGCAATCGATCTCGGTCTGGTGCGTGTGCGCTTGGTCACCCGGCATGGCCCGACGATTCTGGAGCTGGACGGCGACAACTACCCGCGCACGGTGGCGAATTTCCTGCATTTGATCGACTCGGGTTTCTACCGCGACGGCGTCTTCCATCGCGTCGTTCCCGCATTCGTGGTGCAAGGCGGTTGTCCGCGCGGCGATGGCTGGGGCGACGCGGGCGCGTTCTTGCCCTGCGAGTACGGCAACTTGCGCTTCGATCGCGCCGGGATCATCGGCATGGCGCACGCGGGCAAGGATACCGGCGGTTCGCAATTCTTCATCACGCATCTGCCCGTGCCACGCCTCGACGGACGCTACACCGCATTCGGTCGTGTGGTGGATGGCATGGAGCACATCGATCGCATCACGCGCGGCGATCGTTTCCGTTTCGAGCGCGACCTGCCACCTGCCACGCCCTGAGCTCTTGGCTCGGCGACGCTCACCAGTGCAAACCGAGTCCTGCCTCGAAGCTGACGTTGTTGCTGGATTCGACGTCGAACCCTTCGATCCGCGGCACCCCAGGCGGCTTCTGGTCCTGCGGTCCGGTGGCACGCCCGTAAGTGAAACCGTAGCGCGCCTCGCCGTAAAACGTGTACGGATGCTTGGCCGAGAAAAACCTCGCGCCGGCAACGGCTGACGGAGCGATGCGGTTTTCGTCGGTTTCCAAACCCGCGGCGTTGTTCCGCCCCGAGGTGAGCCCGCGTGACGTGTAGCTCACCAGATGGATGGCGACCCCGCCGCCCGCATACAGCGCCGCGTTCTTGTTGTGCAGCGCATCGATGAGCAGCTCGGCGCGAACGGTGAAATCACTCGTCTGTTCCTGCACCCGCTCCGGATACGGGATGTCGCCCGTGCTGGGCCAATAGGTGAAGGTGGAATCCGTCGTCATGTCGTCCTCGGTGAACTGCAGCGCTCCGCGCACCCAGAGCGGCACCGCGCGGAGTTCGCGCTGCAGAATCCGCCGCTGGTAGGAAATGCCGAGGAAGAAATGATCGTCGTAGGTCGGGTGCTCGTGGGCGGCATAGCCGAAGCCGACGACGGTCACGTTCAGGTTGCCGACTCGGATCGGCCGCGTGCGCTCGTCGGTTGCTTCCTGGGCTCGGCTCGGCGCCGCAGCCGCCACCATCCATGCCACACCCATCACGAACCCCAGGCTGCCTCGCATGCCGAGCCTCCGTCGTTGCGCTTCCGAGCGGCGCCGGTCGCGAGCCGCCGGCGAATCTGGGGGAACGTAAGCGGCCACCGCGCGCTTTGTCAAAGCCGAGACCCTGCGGTCGAGACCGCGGCCGTGGCCGCGTCGGTCGCGCCACCCCTTTGGTTGGGTGACTCGGATCGGGATCGGATCGAGGCTGCAAGCGCGGCTCGACGCGCCATCTCCAGGCGACTGGAACTCGACCACTTGGCCATCATGGCCGCACGATTCACGTGCAGAGTGGGTCAGAAGCGGCTCTCGACGGCTCCCAGCCGCGCCACGGACGTCGCTGCGCTCCTCATCGACTTCGGTACGGACCTTCCATGGTCTGTGTCGCAAAGGAGAATGACATGCGTTCCGTGCAGTGGTTGGTGGGAGTGCTGCTCGCCGCTCCGAGTGTGCAGGCGGTCGAACCTCCGGCCCGAGTCCCGGGTGGAGCGACGGTTGTCGTCGTGCAAGTCCTGGGCAGCGAGCGCGAATCGCCCGCCCGGCTCGTGCACGCGCTCGGCTTGCAGCCAGGCACGCGCTTCGATCTCGAGAGCGTGCGCCGCGCGCGCGCCGAACTGATCGAATCCGGCTGGCTCGAGACGCTCGAGGTCATTTCCACTCCCTTGGCGCCCGACACCGTGGCCGTGACCTTGGTGACCAAGCGTGCAGCCGCCACGACGGTGCAACCGCTGTTGCAGCTGCGTTCCGATGATCGCATCACGGCCGGCGCCAAGCTCGGCATCTGGGGACGCGCCGGACGCGGCGAGCGTTTCACTCTCGCCGTCGCAGGCGGCGATCAGAAGCTCCTCCAACTCGAGTGGAACGAACCTCGGCCGGTGTTGGCCCTGCCCGTGGCCGCCATGCTGCACGCCGAGGCTGTCGAGGAAATGGAGACGGCAGAAGACGACATCGAGTTCGACCGCACGGTTGTCGGTACGCGCATTTCGTTCCCGCCGCGCGGGATTCGCCTCGAGCTCTCCGGCTCTCTCTGGCAAGTGCGTTCCTCGGACACCACGGCGTTGCTCTCGGGCGGGCGCAGCGATCACCTGCGGCGTGGCAGCCTGGCGCTGGCCTGGGGAGCACCGCCGCGCCGATTCGAGTGGAGTTACTTCCGTGGGAGCCTGGGGCTCGCGGCCACGTCGGGTGATGCCGAGCATCAAGGCTTGGAAGGTCGATTGCGCGCGGCGAGCTCTCTCGGCCGGCGGTGCGTTCTCGCCACAGGTCTCGAGCTGCGCGCCGTGCGCGGGCTCGTGCCGCGCTATGCACGTGTGCACCTCGGCAGCGGTCCGTCGTTGCGCGGTCACGCCTATGGCGTCGAGAATGGCGACGAGGGCCTGTGGGGCGGAGTGGAAGCGCGTTTTCCGCTCAATTTCTGGAGTCCGCAAACATTCGCCCACACGGGGCTGCCGACGGTCCTGCACGCGTTCGCCGATGCCGGCGCCGCGTGGGGCGCATCGGCTCCGGGAGCGGTGTCGGCGACGGCGACATGGCAACAGGCCCGATTGCGCTGGAGTGCAGGCATCGGTGCGAGTGCCTATTTGCGTCGGACCCACCCGGTGATGGCCGTGCTCGGCTGCGACGACCAGGGAGAGTGGCGTTTCGACGTCCGCACCTCGTACTCGTTCTGATGGCGGGCTTCGTACTCACTCGCGGGGCGCAGCGAGGTCGCGCCGCGCGTAATAGACGAATTCGAAATCCGCGATCACAACCCGGCGCAAGGCGTAGTCGCGCTGGAACTCCGGCGCTGCAGCGATCTGGCGGTCGCCCGGAAAATGCCACGGTGTCACCGAACCTTCCGGACCGCCCAGGATGATGATATGGGGCCGCCGCGACAGCACATAGGCCCCATCCCCTTTCTCGTGCCCGATCCACTGCCTGCGGTCCGGCTGCGCGCGCGCGATGTGTGCGTCGGTGAGGCCGAGCATGTCGATGACCGGGAGTCGCGCGAAGTACGGCAAGCTGCCAGCGCAATTCGTCGCCACCCAGGTGCCGGAGTCGAAGTGACTGCGCAGATACTCTCCCACGGGTTCGCCGAAGCGCACCGCAGGGTCGGCCGTGCGGCAGGCGCGCACGCTGGGATCGAGCCACAGTGGCATGAGGACGACGACGCCGACCCAGACGCAAAGACTCGCATGCACCCAACGGCTCGCGGCGCTGCGAGCGAGCGGCGTGCTGCCGTCGTGGGCTTCATCCGACCGCGTGGAACTCCGGAGCGCTGCGCGATTCCATTCTCGCCGTTGCCACAGCAGCAGCGCTCCGCCTGCGGCGAGCGCGAAACACATGGCACCGAGGAAGTCGCACTCGGCCTCGAGACGCGCATGCGGCAATGGAGCCTGCTGCCGCTGGATGCGGGCTTGACCCTGGATCGCCGCCATGAACGACGAAGCGCGGAAGGCCTGCTGCGGCAACACCAAGGCCACTGTTGCCGCAACCAGCATCGCGGCGACGATCCACCCCGGCCGTGGCAATGATCCTTGCTGCAACCGCCGCATCGCGACCAAGAGACAGAGCACGAGCGCCGGCCAAGCCGGGACCCACAGTCGATATCCAGGAAAGCGCTCGCCACCGGCCACCCACGCTACCAGCATCGTCGTCGCGATCCATCCGACGAGCAGACGCTGCACTCGTCCGCCGCAGGCGCACGTGAATGGCACCGCGGCAAAAAACAGCGGGAACGCCGCGATGCCTTTGCCGATGTAGAGCAGTCCGGAAGTGAACGCCGCCGACCCGAGCGTGACCTTGGCGAGAACGGGGTTCGGGACCCAGGCGCCGTAGTAGAACCAGCGCCCGACAAAGACCGGGACCACGACGGCAGCGGCTCCGAGACAAACGCCACGCAGCCAGCGGACCTGACACGGCTGAGCGAGGACGAGTGGGAACGCGTAGGCAAGTCCTTCCGGTCGCATGCTCGCCACCACGCCGAGCACCAGGCCGGTCACGATGCCGCCTCTGCGCGAACTCCAATCCCCCAGAGCGCGCAGGAACAGGAGAGCGAGGAGCGCGGTGAAAGCGAGCGTTTCCATGCCGCTCACGCTCCAAATCGCGATTGGGGCGGCCGCGGCGCAGATCAGTGCCGCCGGTCCACTCGCGCGCGCGTCGCCGCAGACGCGCGCTGCGAGCGCGGCGGCGAGAGCGAGGACGGCCAACCCGCACAGACAAGACAGCCACGGTGCAAGGACATGCGGCTCCAGACCCAATGCGGCGCCAAGTCCGAGCAGTCCCGTCCACGGCAGATTCGACACACCCTCGACACGTTCACCGGCATTCATGACCGGACCCAGGCCTACGGCCCAGTGCTGCGCGGTGCGGTAGGCAATGAATGCATCATCGAGTCGGAAGTGACGGAAGGTGAGCGCCGAAGCGACGAGCACACCGACCGCCGCGTACCCGTACACGTCGCGCCGTCGGTTGAAGTCTCGATGCTTGGGTGGCATGAAGTCCGCGGACGCACCTCGCTGGAACGACGATTGCTGTTCGCAGGGCAGCGGCGCCATCCTACGCAGGCGCTGCCCGCACCGGCAAGTAGTTCTGCAGTGGTGGCGCGCGCTGGGCCCGCATGGATCGCGGGTCGCGCGGGATCGCGTTGCAACCTGGAGGTTCCCCGCGCGCGCCCACCCGCTCTTGCTCGGACTCCCTGCGTCGCTCAGCCGGCAGGAACGGCCCCCGGAGTCGACTCTGCTGCAGCGGCAACGAACGGCAGCTCATTCTGGATCGCACGGACGCGTCGCCTCCCAGAGGCACGTCCTGCCGCATCCGGCCGTTGCAGGCGCAAGCGCTTCACCTTCTTGATCAGACCTTGGCGGCTCACGCCGAGCTCGGCGGCAGCACGCGACTTGTTCCAAGCGTGACGCTCCAGACTGCGGCCGATCAACGCGCGCTCGAGATACTCGCTCGCCTGATGCAGATCTCGAATCTCCTCCAGGCGATCGAGCGACCAATCGGCGCCACTGCCATAGCGCACACGTTCCGACAGCATGAACGGCTGGACGACCCCTTCGTCGCCGTACAGCGCCACCAAACGCTCGATCTCGTTCTCGAGCTCGCGCACGTTGCCCGGCCAATCGTGCTCGAGCAAGCGTTGCATCGCTTCCTCGGTGAAATGCAGGCTCGGCCGCTGCAGCCGCACGCACACTTGATCGGCGAAGTAGCGCAGCAGCAGCGGGACGTCCTCACGGCGACGGCGCAACGGCGGCAGCTCGAGCTTGACGACGTTGAGACGATAATAGAGATCCTCACGGAAACGCCCGCGCTCCACCTCGCGTCTCAGGTTCTTGTTGGTCGCGGCGATGATGCGCACGGCGACACGATGGGTGCGCGTCTCGCCCAGCCGGCGGATCTCGCCATCCTGCAACACGCGCAGCATCTTGATCTGCAGCGCCATGGGCATGTCGGCGATCTCGTCGAGAAAGAACGTGCCTCCATGCGCTTCCTCGAACAGGCCCTTCTTGTCGAACAGGGCGCCGGTGAAGGCTCCCTTGCAGTGGCCGAAGAGCTCGCTCTCGAGCAAGGCTTCGGGCAACGCGGCGCAGTTCTGCGCCACGAACTTCCGGCCCGCGTAGAGATCGCCGTCGTGAATCGCGCGCGCGACCAGCTCCTTGCCCGTGCCACTTTCCCCGAGCACCAGGACGTTGACGTCGGAGCTCGCCAACTTCCCCACCGTCCCGAAGAGACGGTGCATCTGCCGCGATCTCCCGACCAATCCGGCGTAACGATGCTTTTCCCAGTCTTGGTCGAGCAGCCCCGTCTGCGGCGCACCCCGTTCGTGCCGATGCACCAGTCGCGCGAGGTCGCGGAAAATGGCGTGTGCGAAGCGCAGGACCACGGTGCTCGGCAGGTTCGGGGATCGCGCCGGCGACACGGCGACGGCGAACGCGACGTCCCGATTGCGCCGCTCGGCCAACACCAGGGCACCTTCGACCGGCGAGACCTCGAGCGCCGACACTCGGCCGACGTTGCCAGCGATCGCACCAGCGCCGAGGATGCATGCCCCCTGCACCTGCGCGCGCAAGACCTCTGCCGCCGCGGTCACATGTTGTCCGAGACGCGCCGAGCCCTCGCCGACGGCGGCGTGGAACACGAGACCACGCGGCAGAATCGAGAACAGCACCGCATCGCCTGCGTCCAGCAGCTCGCGCAGCAGGCGCAGACCCTGGCTGAGTGGCTCGCCGTCGCCGCTTCGGCCGGAGACGACCTCGAGGTCGAGTGCTCCCGCAGGATGAGATTCGTTGGTGGGCATTCGCACTGGAGCAGCGTTCATCGTCACTCCTTGGTTTCCGGCGACACCCTCGCGAGCCGAGGCACCGCACGGGATGGTGGCGGGAGCTGTGCGCGGGAACGCAGGAGCCTAGGCACGGTTCGTACCAACGATGCCGCGCGCATCGACGTCCTCTGCATGTCGACGCAGTTGCCCACGACATCTGCACTTGTGTGCGACCTTGTGCCGCCACGGCGGCGACAGCGGTTGCGTCCATGCCGCGACTCGAACACGACATGGTCCGACCGCGAGCAGCACCGTGATGGGATGCACGCGCCGAGAGCACGCGATGGGGAGGGGGGCGAAACGGGGCTCGATCAGTCGAGGAACCGGACACGACGCCCGCCGGCAACGACGGTGCCGATGCGACGCGCATCGTGCGTGGCACGCACGAAATCGGGCGCGTCCGCGGAGTCGAGGATGGCGATCATGCCGATCCCGAGATTGAACACACGGCGCATCTCCGCCATCGCCACCTCGCCACAGCGCTGGATCAAACGGAAAAGCGGCGGGATCTCCCAGCTGCTGGGGTCGATGACGACGTCACAGGACGCGGGCAGGACGCGCGGGATGTTGTCGTCGAAACCGCCGCCGGTGATGTGGACGAGCGCGTGCAGTCGCCGATCGGCGAGCAGCGGCCACAGCTCGTGGAAATAGGAACGGTGCGGTGCGAGCAAGGCGTCGGCGAGCGGCACCTCCAGCCCTTCGGGCACCGCCGCCAGATCCAGCTGCGCCTCGTCGAGCAACACGCGTCGTGCCAACGAGTAGCCGTTGGTGTGCAGGCCGCTCGACGGCAAGCCCCAGAGCTCGTCGCCCGGGCGCACTTGGTCGCCGAGCAGCAGCCGATCGCGTTCGGCGACGCCGACGATGCAGCCGACCACGTCGTAGTCACCTTGGGCGTAGGTCCCCGGCATCTCGGCGGTCTCGCCGCCGATGAGCGCGCACTCGTGCCTCTGGCAGGCGCGCGCCATGCCTTCCAAGATTTCGAGCACCACGCACTCCTCGAGGTGCGAGCTGCCGACGTAGTCGAGGAAGAAGAGCGGCCGTCCTCCCTGCACCAGAATGTCGTTCACCGAATGGTGCACGATGTCCTCGCCGAGACCGGACCAGCGCCCGGCGAGAGCGGCGATGCGCGTCTTGGTGCCGACCCCGTCGACGCTGCACACCAGGACCGGCGAGCGCCCGAGACCGGCGGCATCGAAGAGACCGCCGAAATGGCCGATCTGCGACAACACGCGCGGGCCCCACGTCGAAGGCGCCAGTTGCCCGATGCCGCGCACGATCTGATTGGCGCGATCGATGTCGACGCCCGCATCGCGATAGCGCAAACGCCACCTCCGAGCGCACCCTAGCACAGCCTGGGCATCGAGGGACTCGGAGTGGGCGGAGAGTGCAACCAGCAGGGGTCAGTCGATCTCGTAATCCTCGGGCGCCGAGGCGAGGATGCGCCCGAGCCGGCGGTTCATGCTGTCCAGAACTGCGTAGGCGACGCTGCGGGCGAAGTCGTCGCCGATGCGCGCCGCGCCGACATGCAGCCGTTCCTCGCGTCCCCAGGTCTCTTGCACCACCACGATCACCGCTTCGATGCTGCCGACGGTTGCTCGGCGCAGGCTCATCAGGCGGAGCGCCACGCGGCCGTGACCGAAGCGCTCGATCGCATCGAGACAGGCGCGGCCGAGCAGCTCGGGGACTTCGCCGGCGCCCCGGCTCTGCGCTTCGCCCCACGCCACCTCGCGATCCAGACCCAGCTCCACTTGGGCCGCGGTGCGTTCTTCGCGCACGTGCGTGCTGTAGGACAAGAGCCGCAACCGGCCCTCGCGCTCGAGAGGCTCGACCGTCCAGTCGGCTGCGTGTTCTGCCTCGGGCGAAGGCTGCTCCTCCAAGACCACGACGTGAACCTGGTCCTCCAACACGTCCAAACCGGCCTCGGCCCCCAGCACCGTGATGACGTCGGCGAGCACGGCCTTGGCGTTGCTGCCGGGCGCGGCGGTGATCAACACCGCGACCGGCGCGCCTTGCTCGTCGACGCGGATGCGGCAGCCCGTCACCTGTGGCAGGAGCCGCAGGAGTTCCTCGGCACGCGTGACCGACACGAGAGATCCCGTTGCGAAAGATGGAATGACAGTGGGCGCAACCACAGGCACTTTACACTTCAATGGTAACAGAGGCGCGAAACCGCTACCAATCCGAGCGTTGGCGTGGTGGCGACGAATCGAGGGTGACGCGCACACCCGACTCGATCGCACCCAGAGCAAGGCGGCGCGGCGGTCGCTAGCGCGCGCGTGTCGCTTCGAGCGAAGGGCTGGATCCGAATTGGGTGAGAAGCCGCAATTCGCGCAGGCGTTGCTCGATGCCGGAGGGTGTGACTTTGTCCAGGCCACGCGTGCCGAAGTCCTGCACGGCGAAGCTCGCGATCACCGTGCCCATGGCGATTGCCTGTCGCAATGCCACGTGGATGGGCTCGGTGCTCGCAGCGAGCGTTCCGAGCACACCCCCGGCGAAGGCATCGCCGGCGCCCGTCGGATCGCACACGTCTTCGATCGGCAGTGCCGGGCTGGCGAAGATGTCGCCCTCGCGCAGCAACAGCGCGCCGTGCTCGCCCTTCTTGATCACGACGCTGGTCGGGCCGAGCTCGAGCAGGCGCCGCCCGGCGCGCACGAGATTGGGCTCGCCGGCCAATTCGCGCGCCTCACTGTCGTTGAGCACGAGGAGATCGACCCGCGGCAGGACCGCGAGAAGAGCGTCGCGAGCCGTTTCGATCCACAGGTTCATGGTGTCGAGCGCCACGAAGCACGGCGGCTCGACTTGCTGCAGCACTCGCTCCTGCAGCGCGGGGTGGATGTTGCCGAGGAACACGTAGGGCGAACGGCGAAAGGCGTCCGGCACGCGCGGATCGAAACCCTCGAACACGTTCAAGTGCGTGAACAAGGTCGCGCGTGCGTTGAGATCGAAGCCGTACTCCCCGCCCCAGCGGAATGTCTTGCCGTCGGCGATTTCGACGCCGCCGGTGTCGATTCCCCGCGCGCGCAAACCAGCCAAGTGCGCGGGATCGAGATCCGTCCCGACCACGGCGACGAGACGCACGGGGGCGAAGAAACGCGCTGCCAGCGCGAAGTGCGTTGCCGAGCCACCGAAGGCTTCCTGCACCGCGCCGAATGGAGTGCGAATGTCGTCCAACGCCACGGAACCGACGACGAGGATGGGATGCGGCACTTCGGGGCTCACACTCCTACATGGCTTCGGGGGCGGCGATCCCCATGAGAGCGAGTGTCGCGGCGAGCACCCGGCGGGTGGCCTCGCACAGCGCCAGACGGGCTAGGCCGAGCTCGCGATCATCCTGGATGACGCGCTTCTCATGATAGAACTTGTGATAGGCGCGCGCCACCTCCTCGCAATACGTCGTGAGCCGGTGAGGCTCGCGCGCCAGCGCCGCCCGATGCACGAGATCGCCAAAATCGAGCAGCAGCTTGATCAGAGCCTGCTCCTCGTCGCTCGCGAGGCGCTCGAGCGCCGTCGCTGCGGCAAGAGGCGCCCCGGATGCGGCGCCCGGCGCGCCCGCATCGGCCAGGCGGAGGCCTTCCGCCGCCGCCTTGCGCAGAACGCTGCAAATTCGCGCGTGGGCATACTGGACGTAGAACACCGGGTTCTCGTCGCTCTTCTTGCGCGCCAGATCGAGATCGAAATCCAGGTGCGAGCTGTGCTGGCGCATCAAGAAGAAGTACTTGGCCACGTCGGCGCCGACGTCGGACAAGAGGTCCGCCAAGGTCACGATCTGACCGGCACGCTTCGACATCACCACCGTTTCCCCGGCGTCGAGCAGCCGCACCATTTGCACGATGATGATCTCCAGCCAGTCCCCGGAGGTGCCGAGTGCGTTCGCCACCGCCTGCATGCGCGCGATGTGGCCGTGATGGTCCGGTCCCCAGACGTCGATGACGTGCGCGAAGCCGCGCGCGTGCTTGTCGGCGTGGTAGGCGGCGTCGGCGAGGAAATAGGTCGGCGTGCCTTCCGAACGCAGCAACACGCGATCCTTGTCGTCGCCCCAGGTCGTGCTGCGATAGTAGAGCGCGCCATCCTGGAGATAGGTGTGGCCGCTGGCTTCGAGGCGACGGCGCGTCTCCGCGACGGCACCGGAGGCATGCAGCTCGCTCTCGCGGAACCAGCGATCGAAGCGCACGCCGAAGCGCTCGAGATCCGCGCGCTGTGACACCAGCATGCGCTCGACGGCGAGCTTGCCGCAGAGCACGGCTGCCGCAGCGGGCGTGGCCGCAAGCGCCGCTTCGGCCTCGGACGGCGGCAGTGCGGCGGCGAGCTCACGCACGTACTCGCCGTGGTAGCCGTCGGCGGGAAACGTGACCTCGACGCCCCGGCTCTCGGCGAGCCGGGCCCACACCGAGCCTCCGAGGAGCTCCACTTGCCGCCCGGCATCGTTGACGTAGAACTCGCACTGCACGTCCGCGCCGCAGAAGCGCAGCATGGCGGCGAGGGTGCTGCCATAGGCCGCGGCGCGCGCGCTCACCACGTTCAACGGCCCTGTCGGGTTTGCGCTCACGAACTCGATCTGGATGCGTTCGCTCGGAGGAAAACGCGGCGGTGAGAGACCGTCGCCCGGCTGCAAGAACTGCCGCAGCACCGCGCTCAGATGCGCCGGATGCAGGCGAAAGTTGATGAACCCAGGCCCGGCGAGGCTCACCTCGGCGAGCAGGTCGGATCGCGCCGCGAGTCGCTCGGCGAGCCGGCGCGCGAGCTCGGCCGGCGCCGTGCCTTCGCGTTTGGCGAGGACCAGTGCCAAATTGGTACTCAGGTCCCCGTGGCGCGGATCGCGCGGGGGATCGAGCTGAAGAACGCTCGGCGGTTCGAGGCCGAGCTCGGCCAATACGGCGAGAAGGATGTCTTCGATTCGACCTTTGAGCATGTGGTGCCTCCGGGACGCTCCTCAACCCTGGAATGAATCGAGGGGAGCATCGCCCCAGAGCTTTTCCAACGCGTAGTACGCACGCGGCCCGGGCAAGAAAACGTGCACGACGATGTCGACGTAATCGAGCAGGATCCAGCTGCGGGTGTCGTAGCCCTCGGAATGCCAGACCTCGTGCTGCAACTTCGCCAACCCGTCGACGATGGCGTCGGCCACGGCACGCAATTGCACGTCCGATGTGGCGGTGCACAGTACGAAATGGTCGGCGAAATTCGTGACCCGGCGGAGGTCCATGATGACGATGTCCTCCGCCTTCTTGCTGGCGGCCAGCTCGGCGGCACGTAGCGCCAGCTGGCGCGAGTGGAGCGCCAACAACACCTCCGCCCACGAGGATCCGGCGCTCCGAGGAGCGCGGCTTGCAGGAACAGGCGCAACCTAGCCGAGCCCCGCTCGGAGCGTCAAGGGGCGCTTCGCTCTGCCTCGGCGAGATCGAGGCGCGACGACAGGACATCCACCAGGAGACCGGTCAAGGTGCCGGTCACGAGCGCCAGGCCGAGGAACAGCGACAGCAGATCCCACATGCCATGGCCGGCCGCGAAGACGATGTCGACGACGAGGAGCTGCATCGCTGCATGCGCGCAGGCGCCGAGGACCGAAAGACCGAGCGCGCTGAGCGCGCCCCACCGCGATGCCAACACCATGGCCGCCCAGCTGGCGATGCCACCGCTCGACGCGAGGAGGAATTGCGGCCCGAGCAGCGTACCGGCGAAGAAGCCGCCGAGGCCGAGCCGCAACACGAGCACGGCCAAAGCGGCGCCGGGACCGTGACGCAGCAACACGAGGAGGGTCACGCCGTTCGCGAGCCCGAGTCGCACCCAGGGCACCGGGTTCGGCAGCAGTCGCTCCAAGAGGAAGAGCAATGTCGCCGCGGCGGCGTAGAGGGCCAATCGCGCGCGCAGCCGGGTCGATCCGCCGCCGGGCGCGCCGGTGGTCTCTGGCATGCGACCCGCCGTCAACGTGTCACCCCGTCGACGCCCGGATCGTGGGCCGCGAAGCGGACGACGACGCGGTTCGGAATGCACACGAGGCTGCGTCCCGAGCCCGAGATTCGCCCCATGCGCTGGCAGACGTGGTTCCTGCAGGGCGCGCGTGCGATCCAAGCCTGTCCGGCGTGGATGCGGACCACAGTGACCCCCGCGGGCCCCGTCACCTCGAGATCGCGATCGATGCGCGCGTCCACGGCCTCGAGGCCTGCGGCGCTGCGAATCTCCAGTCGTGTCGAGCCGGCGCGCTCGGAACGCCAGACGCGTGCCAGCGGCACAGAGGCCAAGAGCACTGCGATCACCACGAGGTCGGCAGGAGTCGGCGCACGCGGCCTTGCGCGCGATGCCGCGGCAGGCGGCATCTTCAGTTGCAGCGGTGGATGACGAAGTCGACGGCGTCGGCGAGGGCGTCGCGTTCGGCGCCTTTGGGCACGTCGCGCAACGCCTGACGAGCGCGATTGCCATAGAACAGCGCCCGTGCCCGCGCCTCCTCGATGCCGCGATGTTCGGCGACGAACTCCAGCATGCGGGGCCATTGGCCGTCGAAGATTTCGCGCGAACGAATGGCACGGCACATGGGCTCGCGCGCCGACTCCGGTGCGTTGCGCAGCGCCGTGATCAGCGGCAAGGTGACCTTGCCCTCGGAAAGATCGTAGCCCACCGGCTTGCCGACGACGTACTCGTCGCCCAAGTAGTCGAGCAGATCGTCGGTGATCTGGAAGGCGAGGCCGACATCGTTGCCATAGGCGCGGATCGCTTGCGTGTCCGTCGCGCCGGCGAACAGCGCCCCGAGCGCGCAGGATGCGGCAATCAGCGCCGCGGTCTTCTCGCGAATGAGGAGCATGTACTCGTCCTCGCGCAAATCCAGGTTCGCGTGCATCTGGAACTGCATCATCTCCGCCACCGACATGCGGTTGGTGGTCTCGGCGAGCAATTCCATTTCGCGTCCCAGGCCCGCGGCGGTGAACAGCTGAAACGCCTTGGAGTAGAGGAAGTCCCCCATCATGAGGGCGATGCCGTCGTGCCAGCGATGGTTCACCGCGGGCTGGCCGCGGCGCAACGTCGCCTTGTCGACGACATCGTCGTGGATCAACGTCGCGGTGTGGATCATCTCCACCACGGCGCCGCCCAGGATGCTGTGCGGATGGACGTCGCCGTAGGTCCTGGCGACGAGGAGCAGCAACGTCGGGCGCAAGCGTTTGCCGGGCGCGCGCTGCAAGTGCTCCCAGACCTCGTCGATGAGCGGGACACACGTCGCCGCGCAGCACTGGTGCAGGAATTCCTCGACTTGGACCAGGTCGTCCTGGACCAGGGCGCGAAAGTCCTGGGCATAGACGTTGAACCGCGCTTCCACGCCGCCGCTCCGTCCTCGGCGTTCCACCGCCACCAGGTCGCGATCTCGCGCCAGGAATGGCAGGGACCCATGTGCCGACCGCGCGCAGCATACATGGCCTGGCGAAGACGTCACAACGTCGAATCGTCGCCGCCTCGCCCGTCACACGAGAGGAGCGATGCAAACCTCAAGAATGATTGGATTTGACGTCCCGGCGCGTGTGCTCTTTGCCGTCGAAGGTCAGGATCTTGCGGCGCTCGAAGACCGTGGTCTCCAGGTGCACCGGACGTTTCCACAGGCGGTAGAGATTGCGCAGCGTGTCCTCGGCTTGCTCGAGCTTGAGATCGACGCCCTCATGTTCATGGCGCAACCCCAGCTCGCCGCGGTTGCGCGCGTTGCCGTCCGCCACCAGGATGATCGGCTGGCCGAAGTTGGTGAGCTGGAAGAGCAGCTGTTGCTTGATCTTGTCGAACTCGCGGCTGTCGATGTGGAACATGTCGGTCTGCTTGTTGTAGGCGTAGTGGAACAGCTTCTGTTCGCGGCAGAAATCCTCCGTGAGAAACGCATCGATGAAGGTCACGTCGTTGTAGAGCTTGCGCACCTCGAAGACTTTCTGCATGCCGAGCCCGGCTTTCTTGTCCCATTTGCGCTTGGCCATGTAGTCGTCGCACGCGTCCCACTCCGGGCCGAACTGGCCGCGGTTCCAGCGCTCCTCGAGGTTGCGGAACAGCTCCAGGCCGAGCTTGTACGGATTCAGCCCGCCCGGCGGCGTGAACACCGTGCCCGAGTGGTGATCGGCGTAATCCACGACCTCGGAGGCCTCGAGCAGGTCGCGCGTCATCATGCGCGAGTGCCAGTACGTGGCCCAGCCTTCGTTCATGATCTTCGTCTGCGCCTGCGGGGCGAAATACGTGGCTTCGTCCCGCACCATCGACAACACGTCCTGCTGCCAGCGAGCGAGCGGCGCGTGTTCGAGCAGGAACAACAGGACGTCGCGCTCGGGGCTCGTGGGCAGCTTCCTCGTTTCCTCGTTCTTCTGCCGCCGCTGCTGGCGCTGGTGCTCCAAGAACGTCTCGGGGTTGATGTAGCGGTCCATGTAGCCCTTGGACTGCAGCCGGGGCACGGCGTGATCCGGCTGATCCGAAGCTTCCTCGAGCGGCGGCTTGGCGCGCTCGCGCCGGCGCACGTGCGGCGCGTGCATGTCGATCAGATTGTCGAGCGACTTGCAGGCGTCGAGGAAGCTCTCGACCTCTTCGGCGCCGAACTTCTCCACGTACTTGCGCACGCGCGTGCCGTGGTTGGCCATCGCATCGACCATCTTGCGGTTGGTGTGGCGGAACCAGGCGTTGTTCTTGAAGAAGTCCACGTGGGCGTAGACGTGCGCCATCACCAGCTTCTGGTCCACCCGCGTGTTGCACTCGAGCAGATAGGCGTAGGACGGATCGTTGTTGATGACCAGCTCGTAGATCTTCTGCAGCCCGTAGGCGTAGCCCTTGGACAGCTGGTCGTATTCCATGCCGAAGGACCAGTGCGGATAGCGGCTCGGGAAGCCGCCATAGGCCGCGATCTCGTTCATCTGGGCGTAGTCGACGGCCTCGAACACGACATCGAAGAAGTCGAGGCCGTGGCCGCTGGCGATGGCGCGGATGTCTTCGGCCAACCGGGCCAAATCGGGGCTCTTGCGGCTCATCGGCCCTTCCCCAAGAAATCCTTGATGGTGGCGTAGATGGCCTCACGGTCCTTGATCTGCGCCGTCACCAATACATCCGTGTCTTGCAGGTCCTTCTCCAGGTCCTTGATGAACTGGCCGCTGCCGTAGGGGCTCTCCACCTGGCCGTAAGCGAACAAGTTGACGCGCCCGAGGATGTCGTCGCGCAGGATGCGGATGCACTCCTTGGTGTCGCCGCCGCCCCAGTTGTCGCCGTCGGAAAAATGGAACGGGTAGACATTCCAGTCGCTCGGGGGGTAGTGACGCTCGAGAATTTCCTGACAGAGCTTGTAGGCGCTGGAGATCTTGGTGCCGCCGCTCTCGCGCGTGGAGTAGAAGGTCTTCTGGTCGACTTCGTAGGCCACCGCGTCGTGGATGATGTAGCGGCTCTCGATGTGCTTGTACTGCGAGCGCAGCCACGTATCGATCCAGAAAGCCGTGGTGCGCACGATTTCCTTTTGTTCGTCGCCCATGGAACCCGACACGTCCATGATGTAGATGATACATGCGTTGTTCTCCGGCAAGCGCACCTCGCGCCACGAGCGGTAGCGGCGGTCGGGCTGCAGCGGCACGACGATCGGGTCGTTCGGGTCGTAGGTTCCGGCAGCCATCTCGCGCTTCAGGGCCTCGCGGAACGAGCGCCGGAACACGCGCAGCGATTCCGGACCGGTCTGGCGGATGCCGACGTACTTGTCGCGCGTCGCGGTGACGTTCTTGTGCCCGCGCGGCTTGATGCGTGGCAGCTCCAGCTCCTCGCCGAGGAGCTTGGCGAGCTCCCCGAGCGGCACGTCGACTTCCATGACGTGCTGCCCGGCGGCATCGCCGGCGCCGTTCGGCCCCTCGCCGGGCGCCTTGCCGATGGGAGCGCCGACGTCGCCCTCGCCTTGGCCGACGCCGCCGCTCTTGTTGCGCCCGTAGCGGAAATGCGGGATCTCGATCTGCGGGATCGGAATCGAGACCAGATCCTTGCCCTTGCGGCCGATGAGCTCGCCGTGGGTGATGTACTTGCGCAGCTCGTGCTTGATCCGGCCGCGGACGATGCGGTCGAATTGGCTCTTGTCTTCTTCGATCCTGCGGACCATGCGCAACCCCAACGCCACGGCCCGCCGCCAGGACAGCGGCCGACTCAGGAACCCTTGATGTCACCGCGCGCGAAGATGCTGGCGACGAAGTTCAACACGTCCGTGGCGCAAACGTCGCAGTACGAGTAGTTCTTGATCATACGCGACTTGATGATGTCGATCTTCTCCTGCGTCTGCTTGTCGACGACGCGCGACACCAGGCTGGTGAGCTTGATCGAGTCCTTCTGATCCTCGAACAGCTTGAGCTCGAGCGCCTTCTGCAGGCGCGCATTGGTCGTGTAGTCGAAGATCCTGCCCTCGAGCGCCAGCGCGCCGATGTAGTTCATGATCTCGCTGCGGAAGTCGTCCTTGCGGCTCTCGGGGATGTCGATCTTCTCCTCCACCGCGCGCATCAGCCGCTCGTCCGGATCCTCGTCCTGGCCGGTGTACTTGTTGCGCACCTTTTCCTTGAGCGTGTACGCCTTGACGTGGTCGATGTAGTTGGCGCACAGCCGCCGCACCGATTCCTCGTCGGCGGAAATCGCACGCTGCACCTCGTTCTTGACCACGTCCTCGTACTCGGCCTTGACCACCGCCAGCAGCTCGCGGTAGCGCTTGCGTTCTTCCTCGTTGGTGATCAGCGAATGATGCTGCAGCCCGTTCTCGAGCTCGTTCATCACCATGAACGGGTTGATGCAGCCCTCGCCGGTGTCGCTCACCAACGCGTTGGAGATCTTGTCCTGGATGTAACGCGGCGAGATGCCGTGCATGCCTTCGTTGGGGGACTCGCCGCGCAGCTCCTTGATCGAGTCTTCGGTGTAACCCGGCAGCATGCGGCCATCGTAGAGCTTCAGCTTCTGCATCAGGGTCATCTTGGCCTTCTTGGGCTCCTCGATGCGGGTCAGGATCGACCAGATCGAGGCCACGCGCAGCGTGTGCGGCGCGATGTGCTTGCCCTTGACCGCGCGATCGTTGAAGTCCTTCTCGTAGATCTTGACCTCGTCGCCGAGCTTGGTGACGTAGGGCACGTCGATCTTGACCGTGCGGTCGCGCAGCGCCTCCATGAACTCGTTGTTCTGCAGCTTGCGGTACTCGGGCTCGTTGGTGTGGCCGATGATCACTTCGTCGATGGGAGTCTGGGCGAACTTCTTCGGCTTGATGCGATGCTCCTGCGACGCCCCCAGCAGGTCGTAGAGGAAGGCCACGTCCAGCTTGAGCACTTCGATGAACTCGACCAGGCCGCGATTGGCGACGTTGAACTCGCCGTCGAAGTTGAAGGCGCGTGGATCGGAATCGCTGCCGTACTCGGCGATCTTGCGGTAGTTGATGTCGCCGGTGAGCTCGGTGGAGTCCTGGTTCTTCTCGTCCTTCGGCTGGAAGGTGCCGATGCCGATGCGATCCTGCTCGGAAAGCAGCAGGCGCTCGACGCGGACGTTCTGCACCACCTTCGACCAGTCGCCGTCGTAGCGCTCCATGTACAAGCTGTAGATGTGACGGCTGTAGGGGCTCAGGTCCCCGTCGAGGCTGATGCGGTCCTTCTGCGCCAGCTTGGCGTTGACCGGCTCGAGGATACGCTGGCGCGATTCCTTCGGAATGAGATACAAGGGCTCCTCGTGCATCGGCGTCGCCAGCCACGTCGGGTGGTCGGGATCGGAGTCGAGCTCGCGCCAGGAGAACGTGTACAGGGCGCCATCCTCGATGCGCGAGTAGCGCTCGAGGCCTTTCTTCAGCATGCGCACGATGGTGCTCTTGGCGCTGCCGACGGGGCCATGCAGCAGCAGCACGCGGCGCTCGGCGCCATACCCGTGCGCCGCCGACTTGAACACGTCGACCAGCCGCATCAGGGCGCCATCGAGACCGAACACGGCGTCGCGACCGGTCTCGATGCGGTCGTCGAAGAACTTGTAGTGCAGCACTTTCTCTTTGTTCTCGACATGCTCCTCCACCCCATACGACAGGATCATGTCGAACACGCGCTGGTAGGCGTTGCGCGCGATCTTGGGATTCTTCAGGAAGAGATCGAGGTACTCTTCGAACGTGCCGGTCCAGTGGAACTCGCGGTACCGCTGCGGATCGTGCGCGTCACGGATGAACTGGACCAAATTGTGAGCGTCGCCCATCATGGTGACTCCTCCGAAACCAGCCGGGCGGCGAGAGGACTCGCTCGACTCGGCGACTTTTGCGCCCCGAGATGCGGTCTCGCATGTCTTGGCGGGAACCGACGCGCGCTCGCCACGACGAGGCCGCTCACGAGACTCCAAGCAAACCCTGTACCCAGGCGGAAGTTCGCCCGCGACGCCGGTTCCGCGCGCCAGGGCCCTCCCGGCCTGCACGGAGCCAAGGATCCGGGAGGATGCGCGTGGACGCGATCCCGGTGGGGATCCTGGCCGACGGCGCGTCCGGGACGAGCGGCGCCCGTGGGGCGCGCTCGGAATGTGGGAACGAACGCGGATCACGCCAGCCCGTGCCCCGCCACCGCGCGACGTTCATGTTCGATCACGGCATCCTCGGCCAGCGCTCACGGTCGATGATACGGCAAGAGGTGCCGGTGATCCAGGCGTTTCGACCTGATCGTATCGAATTGAAACGGCGAGATTTGCATGCACGGCGTGATCAGCGTCGCTGGCGCCTGCGCCCGAGGAGGAAAGCGACGCCGATCGAACCCAGGTAGAGAACCACCATCGGCCCCGCCATCATCAGTTGCGAAACCGCGTCCGGAGGGGTGAGCCACGCAGCGACGGCGAAGATCGCCACGACGCCGTAGCGCCACTGCCCCCACAGCTGTCGCGGCGTCACCAGTCCGAACCAAGCCAACAAGATGATGACGACGGGAATCTGGAACACCAGCCCGAACGCCAAGCAGAACTTGGTCACGAACGAGAAGTATTGCGTCACGTTGATGATGGGGCGCACCGTCGCCGCCGAGAACGACAGGAAAAACTCCACCATGCGCGGCACGACGAGGACGTAGGAAAACGCGAGCCCGAAATAGAAGAGCAGCGTGCTGGACAAGAGGATCGGCAGCAGCAGGCGCTTCTCGTGCTGGAACAATCCGGGCGCGACGAAGCTCCAGATTTGCAGCAGCAGGAGCGGCATGGCCACCAGCATGCCGACCACCAAGCTGACCTTGAAGCGGATCATGAAACCCTCGGTGGGGCCGAAATAGTGCACCTGGCCGAGCTCCGGCGGGATGAGCAACACCAGCAGATGCTCGGAGACGAACCAGCCGGCGATACTGGCCACCCCGGCCACGGCCATCATGCGCACGAGCGTGGTGCGCAGTTCCTCGAGATGTTGGAAGAACGTCATGCTCTTGAGCGGGGCGGGCGCCGGCCGCTTCGGTGCCATGAGAGCCGGGGAGGTTTCGACGGGGCTCTGGCCGGCGTCGTCAGGAATCACGGTGCTTCTCCTGCAGCAGGTCGCGCAGCTCTTCCATGAACTGGTTCACGTCGCGAAACGAGCGGTAGACCGATGCGAAGCGCACATAGGCCACCTCGTCCAGTGTCTGCAAGCGGTTCATCACCGCTTCGCCGATGTCGCGCGACGCGATCTCGCTCTTGCCATCCGCGAGCAGCGTGCGCTCGACTTCGTCCACCAGATCCTCGATCTGCTGGCGCGAGATCGGGCGTTTCTCGCAGGCCTTGACCAATCCGGTGAGGAGCCGGTCGCGTTCGTACGGCTGCCGGCGGCCGTCCTTCTTCACCACCAACACGGGAGTGTTCTCGACGAACTCGTAGGTCGTGTAGCGCTGGTGGCAGCTCGTGCACTCGCGCCGGCGGCGGACGCCGAGCCCGTCGCGCACCGAGCGCGAGTCGACCACTTTGTCGTCCTCGTGACCGCAGGCCGGACAGCGCACGGAGCCTTACCCCTCAGACGCGCGTCAGCCAGCCGTGTCGATCGTCGGACGTGCCGCGCACGACGCCATAGAACAGCTCTTGCGCCCGGCGCGTCACCGGGCCGCCGTTGCCATCGGCGACGGCAATCCGGTCGACGGACCGAATGGTGACGATCTCGGTCGCGGTGCCGGTGAAGAAGACCTCGTCGGCGACGTACAGGGCTTCGCGCGGGATGTCTTCCTCGCGCACCTCCATGCCGTCTTCGCGCAGCAAGGTGATGATCGCATCGCGCGTGATCCCGGGCAGGACCGAGGCCGACAGCGGCGGTGTGCGCACGATGCCGCCGCGAACGACGAAGATGTTCTCGCCGCTGCCCTCGCAGACATAGCCGCGCGGGTCGAGGGCCACGCCCTCGGAGAAGCCGTTCAGCACCGCCTCCATCTTGATGAGCTGCCCGTTCATGTAGTTGGCGCTCGCCTTGGCCATGGCCGGGATGGTGTTGGCGCCCATGCGCCACCACGACGACACGCAGACGTCGACGCCGCTCGTCGCCGAGTGGTCGCCGAGATACGCACCCCAATCCCAGCAAACGATGCTGGTACACACGGGGCTGCCGAGCGGGTTGACTCCCGGAGTGCCGAGCCCGCGGTACACCAGCGGTCGCAGGTAACAGGCCTCGAAGCCGTTGGCCTTCACCGTGTCGCGCATGGCGCGAGCGATCTCCTCTTCGGAGTAGGCGAGCTGCATGCGATAGATGCGCGCCGAGTCGAACAGTCGACGCACGTGTTCCTGCAGGCGGAAGATGGCCGGCCCCTGTGCCGTGCGATAGCAGCGCACGCCCTCGAAGACACTGCTGCCATAGTGCATGACATGCGACATGACGTGCACCGTGGCCTCTTCCCAGGGGACGAGCTCGCCGTCCATCCACACCACGAGATCGGTGCGGAATGGCGATTTGCCGGCGTCCTCGGTCTTGGAGCCGCCTTTCTTCCGCGTCAGTTCTTTCATCCCGACCTCCTGTGATGCGGCGTACCGTCGTCGTCGTGCGCGACCCATTCTGCGAGCGCTGCGTCCAGGTCGAACGCTCCGGCTCGCAACAGCCGTGGTGGCCAATTTCGCAGATCGACCACGCTCGAGCCGCGACCCGGTGCACGAGTTTCGAGGCCTCGATCGCGGAAGAACCAGAGATCGTCGGCCGCGCCGAACTCGGCGCGGATCTCGACTTCGTTCTGCAAGGGCGGGCTGCCGCTCCGATTCACGCTGGTCGAAAC
>Ga0075418_10001357_pt1 | contig 27618 bp, 26 predicted proteins | sample SoiMetdeltSBSDD2_FD_81776 | JGI IMG/M metagenome (GOLD analysis project Ga0075418, IMG submission 81776) | Bulk soil microbial communities from a Populus tree surrounding site in Tennessee, USA - Soil MetaG P. deltoides SBSDD2 | ecosystem: Environmental > Terrestrial > Soil > Tree plantation...
CGTCACGGTGGGCGCAGTCGCCGGGCCCTTCAGGTGCGCGGTGGCCCGGGCCACGCCCGCCAGCGGCCAGGCCGCGCCGACTCGCCGGCTCAGCGTGGCGAGATCGGCCTCGCCACGGCCGGCCAGATCGAGCGTCGGCGCGTCGAACGGCCCGCGCACGGCTCCGGCGAGGGTGACGCGACGCTTCTCCCAGATCCCGGCCAGCTCTCGGATCTCGATCGCGGTGGGCGCGATGCGTACCTCGGTGGTGAGCGCGCCGACGCTGTCCTTGCCGTGACGGGCCTCGAGGGTGACCTCGTCGGCGGCGATCGTCACGCTGGTGGCCTGGCGTCCCGGTCGCGCGCTGCCGCTGAGACCCTGCGCCGTGACGCGCAGGGCCGCTCCGTCGTCCGCGTAGAAGAGCCGGGCGCGACGGAGCTCGATTGGACCCAGCTCGATCGTCAACGGGCCGGCCTGCACGACCTCGGGCAGGATCGGCAGCTCGCGCAGCGGCGGACCTTCGCCACCGCGGACTCGCAGGTCGAGGTCGTCGAGACGGATCGACCGCAGCACGAGGCGACGGTGCCACAAGCTGCTGATGCCGATGTTCGCCTCGGCGCGCGGCAGCGTGAGGAAGCGAGGGCCCGGCTCGCCGGCTCGCGCGAGCGCGGTCACGCCGGTGACGACCACGCGCCCGCGCCAGGGCTCGACGTCGACGCGCTCCACGCGCACGTCGCGGCCGAGCGCGGTCTGCAGGGCTTCTTCCACGCGCTCGCGGGCCAGCTCCGGCCCCCAGACACGGACGGCGAGCGTGGTGCCCGCGACGAGCAGGATCATGAGGATCAGGAGCGCCGCGACCGCGTAGCCGACGTAGCGCATGGGCCTCAGCATACCGGAGCCTCGCCGGCGCCAACCCGGGCCTACAATGCACGGCGTGCTGCGCGCATGACGGATCCCGTGATCGACCGCAAGGCTGAGTACCTGGCCGCATCACCCGCGCCCGGGCGGCCGCCGTACGCCGACATGGTCTGGATTCCCGGGGGCGCGTTTCTCATGGGCTCCGAGCAGTTCTACCCGGAGGAGCGCCCGACCCACCAGGTCAGCGTGGACGGATTCTGGATGGATCGATTCGAGGTGACGATCGCCGACTTTCGTCGCTTCGTGCAGGCCACCGGCTACGTCACGGTGGCCGAGCGACCGTTGAATGCGCGTGACTACCCCGGTGTCGATCCCACGCTGCTCGTCCCGGGCTCGCTGGTCTTCCAGAAAGCCGCCGGTCCCGTGCGGCTCGACGACTACCGCAACTGGTGGCGCTGGGTCCCCGGCGCCAGCTGGACGCGGCCGGAGGGGCCGGACAGCAACCTCCAGGGCCGCGCGCGTCATCCCATCACGCAGGTGACCGCGGAGGACGCCGAGGCGTTTGCTCGATGGGCCGGCAAGACGCTGCCGACCGAGGCCGAGTGGGAGTTCGCCGCGCGCGGCGGCCTGGAGGGCGCGACCTTCCCGTGGGGTAGCGAGTTCGCGCCGAAGAACCGGATGATGGCCAACACGTGGCAGGGCGAGTTCCCCTGGCAAAATCTCCGGACCGACGGATTCGAGGGCACCTCGCCGGTGGGAACGTTTCCGCCCAACGGCTACGGGCTCTTCGACATGGCCGGCAACGTGTGGGAGTGGACGAGCGATTTCTACACGGCTCGTCACTCCGACGAGGCCGCGCATCCATGCTGCGCGGCCCACAACCCACGCGTGGAATCACCGGCGCAGAGCTTCGAGGTGGCCGGGCCGGGCCAGACGATCCCGCGGCGAGTCACCAAGGGCGGCTCGCATCTCTGCGCGCCGAACTATTGCTTGCGCTACCGTCCGGCCGCGCGCCAGCCGCAGATGATCGAGTCGTCCACCTCGCACATCGGGTTCCGTTGTGTCGTCCGGGCCGCTCCCGCCTGACGGCTCGGCTCGTGAAAAAATTTTCATACCGATGTAGGGGCGGTGGCAGCGGCCCGTCAGGGCGTGGGGTCAGGGCCCGGAGCGCTTGCCCCGCCTATCTTTACGCGAAGATGGCCGGGCCGGCGTGTCCGCGTTGCCCGCGGGAAGTGACGGTGATCAAGTGGGGTCGGCGGCGGTGGCCGGGGCAGAGGGCCGCATTTTGGCGCAGTTCGATATAAACTTCCGCCCTGGCAACAGGCCGGAGAACCCGAGGGATGGGACGAAGGTCTCATAGGACCGGGTAAGTCGGTCTGTTAGCGTTTCGGGGCGAATCGCCGCCACCTGGAGGTGCGTTGATGGGCCGACTGACTCGACCGATACTGCTCGTGGGCATTGCACTCTTGACCGCCGCGTGTGCGAGCTCGGAGGAATGGTCCGACTGGTACAACAACAAGTCGCACTTCGCGTCGGGGAAGCACATGACGTTCTCGCTGGCGAACCAGGGAGACCAGAAGCGGGTCACCCGAGCTGATGTGGAAGCCGCTCGCGCCGAGAGTTGGTGGGGTCGGCCGGTGACGGTGAGCCAAGATCAGATCATCGAACGCTAATTGCCCTGCCCACGACGAGGACTCGAATGACCACACTCAGACAGGCTCTGCTCATCACGATCTCGCTGTCGTTGCTCATCGGTGCGTGCGCGCGCCGGCCGAACATTCCGGTCGTCGCGGCGCCGGCGCCCACGCAGGCTCCGGCCGCCGTCACACCGCCGCCGCCGCCGCCGCCGGCTCCGGCTCCTGCGCCCGTCGCGCCGCCCCCGCCTCCGGCGCCCGCGCCTGCGCCGCCGCCCACGGCTGCGCCCGCGCCGCCGCCGCCGGCGCCCAAGGAGTTCAAGCCGAACGACGCCGTGAAGCCGGTCTTCTTCGACTTCGACAAGGCCGTGATTCGTCCGGGAGACGCCAAGACCCTGGACGCCAGCGCCGCCTGGCTGAAGCAGAACGCCAACCAGTTGCTGCTGATCGAAGGGCACTGTGACGAGCGCGGCACCAACGAGTACAACCTGGCCCTCGGCGATCGCCGGGCCAAGGCCGCGATGAACTATCTGGTCGCGCAGGGCATCAGCGCCGATCGGATGACAATCGTCTCGTACGGTGAAGAGCGGCCCGTGTGCACCGAGCACACCGAAGCGTGCTGGGCCAAGAACCGTCGCGATCAGTTCATGGTCAAGGAGCGGTAGAAGGGGTCGCGATTGCACCTGGTACGGTACGGCGGTTCGGATGGGCAGGGTGGGGGCCGTTTCTCGGCCCCCCACCCGCCATCAGCTCGAGGTCTGATGGTTCGTGGCACCTGCGGAGTCTGATCCTGCCCGGATCGTGACGGCGCTGACCGCGACGTCGCGCCCGGCTGGGCTCACCGCCATCGCGATGCTCGCATTGGTGCAGGCGGTGGTCGGTATCTTCTGGGCCGTTCGCTGGTTCTATCTCGCCGGTCAGCTGGGGGAGCGGGGGGCAGTCCTCCTTCCGCTGGCGGGAGCCCTCATCTTCTTACGAGCCGTCTTCGCGCTGATCATTGCGCTCCTCTACCTCGCGTTCGTCGTCGGCGCGTTCAAACGACGCGAGTGGGCCTGGGGTATCGGGATGCTCGCGGTCGTGTTGAACCTGATCGGTGCGGCGGCTCTGATCCTGACCGGCGATGCGTTCGGCCTGATCGCCGTGCGCGCCGTGGTCGCGATCGTGATCTTCGCGTACCTCGTCTCCCCCGCAGGTCGTTCCGCCCTCGGCTCGGACACGCCGAGGTAGGATTACTGGCGTGATGCGCCCGGCCCGGCTCCTGGCGGCGCTGGTCGTTGGCGCGCTCGGTCCCGCCTCGTGGGCCGGCGCGCAAGGCGCTGACTGCCTGCCGATCGAGACCTTCGCCGACAGCCAGATCGGCCAGTTCCCCACCGGGTGGAAGGCGCGCAAGGATGCCGGCAAGGCCGCCTACACCGTGCAGGAGGAGGGCGGCTTGCGCTTTCTGCGGGCCTTGGTCACCGGGCTCGGGATCCAGGCTGGTCGCGAATACGAGTGGGATCTCACGAAGTATCCCGTGCTGGCCTGGTCCTGGCGGCCTCGGCTGTTCCCGCAGGGCGCCGACGAGCGCGAATCCGCGAAGAACGACAGCCCCCTGGCGGTCTACATGACCGTACCCCACTCGCGCATCAGCGGGCCCAAGGCCGTGAAGTACATCTGGAGCGAGCGCGTGCCGGTCGGTGCCCGGCTCAGCTCCAACATGGGGCTCACTCAGGTGCTCGTGCTGCGTAGCGGCCCGCCGAGCGCGCCAGAGGCCTGGGTCGAGGAGCGCGTCAACGCGCTGGAGGACTACACGCGGCTGTTCGGCGGGCCGCCCGCGGTGAAGCCCGCGGGGATCGCCGTGCTCACCGACGCGGACGACACGCGCTCGCGCGCCGAGGGCGACTACGCCAACTTTCGCGTCTGCCGGCCCTGAGGCCGGATGGGACCAAGGTCTCATTGTCCCAGAGGGTGCTCCGCCCGGATTCTGCTTGGGCCCAGGTTCGTCGGAGGCTGAGATGACCCACCTGACCAGAGGTGTCCTGGCGAAAATCGTGGCGCTTGTCTTGCTGATGGCGCTGCTCCCAACCCTGCCGGCCGGAAGTCAGGCGCCGGCGGGAAGTCCGCCGCCGCCCGGAAGTCCGCCGCCGGCGGGAAGTCCGCCGCCGCCCGGAACTCCGCCGCCGCCAGGAACTCCGCCGCCGCCCGGAACTCAGCCGCCACCCGGAAGTCAGGCACCGCCCGCAAGTCAGGATCAGGCCCCCAAGCCGTTCACCGCCGAGGAGTTGGAGCAGATCGTGGCGCCGATCGCGCTCTACCCCGATCCCCTGCTGGCCCAGACCTTCATGGCGTCCACGTATCCGCTGGAGGTGGTGCAGGCCGCCCGCTTCGTGAAGGCGAATTCCAGTCTCAAAGATCCCGCGCTCAGCGAGGAGCTGAAGAAGCACGACTGGGACGACAGCGTGAAGTCGCTGGTCTCCTTCCCCCAGGTCCTGACCATGATGGACGAGAAGCTCGACTGGACGCAGAAGCTGGGCGACGCGGTCCTGGATCAGCAGGCGCAGACCATGGATGCGGTGCAGCGCCTGCGCAGCAAGGCGCAGGGCTCGGGGAACCTCAAGTCGACTCCCGAGCAGGTGGTGGCGGTCGAGCCGGCTCCGGCCGACATGCCCCCTCCGCCTCCACCGCCCCCGGGTGCGCCGCCGCCACCACCGCCGCCCACGCAGATCATCACGATCCAGCCGGCGAATCCCCAGGTGGTCTACGTGCCGACGTACAACCCCACCGTGGTGTACGGCGCCTGGCCGTATCCTGCCTATCCGCCCTACGCCTACTACCCGCCGGGATACGCGGCCGGAGCGGCGCTCTTCTCGTTCGGCGTCGGGATGGCCGTCGGGGGCGCGCTGTGGGGGAACTGCAACTGGGGCGGCGGCGACGTCAACATCAACAACAGCAACTACAACAACTTCACCAAGAACGTGAACAACTCGAACCGCCAGAACCAGATCAACAATCGTCCCACCGGCGGCGCGGGAGGAGGACGCGGTCAAGGCGGCTGGCAGCACAGTCCCGAGCACCGCAAGGGCGCGCAGTATCGCGACAGCGCGACCCAGCAGAAATTCAATCGCGGTGGTCCGGGGAACTCCGCGTCGCGGGATGGATACCGCGGCCGTGACTCGGGGCGGCAAGATACGGGACGCGGCGGAGGCGGCGCGGGCGGCCAGAATCGTCCGGGCGGCGGCGGCCCCGGAGGTGGCGGTGGGTTCGGAGGTGGAGACCGGGGGGGCGGGCCCAGCGCCGCGACGCGGCCGAGTGGCGGCGGCGCTGGTGGGGCTGGCGGCGGTCGTCAGGCGGGCGCCTTCGAGGGTATGGGCGGCCAATCGCGCGACGTCGGCGCCGCCAGCCAGCGCGGGCAGTCGAGCATGGGCTCGGCGCGATCCAGCGGCTCGTTCAGTGGCGGAGGTGGGGGCAGCCGACCGAGCGGTGGCGGCGGGGCCTCACGCGGCGGTGGCGGCGGTGGCGGGGGATCGCGCGGTGGCGGTGGCGGCGGCGGCCGGGGTGGAGGACGGCGATGAGAACGATGGCGATCGCGATCACCCTCGTGCTCATGCTCGCGGGGTCGGCGCCGGCAGCGGAGCAGAGGCGCTTCGAGTCGGTCGGCGCCGCCGTCGATGCGCTCATCGCGGCCCTGCGCGCCGACGATCAGAAGGCACTCGTCGAGATCCTGGGCGCCGCCGGGCGTCCGCTGGTGTCGTCCGGGGACCCGGTGTCGGACCGCACCTCGATGACGCGGTTCGTGGCGGAGTACGATCAGCGTCACCAGCTCGAGGCGGGCGGCGGCAAGATCATCCTGCGCGTGGGCGCCGACGATTTCCCGCTTCCGATTCCCCTCGTCCCCGACGGCCCGAGCTGGCGCTGGGACACCGAGGCGGGGAAGGAAGAGATCCTCAACCGGCGGGTCGGGCGGAACGAGCTCGCCACGATCCAGGTGTGCCTGGCGTACGTGGACGCGCAGCGCGAGTACTATACCCTGCCGCACAGCCGTGACGGCATCCTGGAGTACGCGCAGCGCTTTGGCAGCACTCCCGGCAAGCGTGATGGACTGTTCTGGCCGACCAAGCCTGATGAGCCGCCAAGCCCATTCGGCGATCTCGTCGCCAAGGCCCGAGGAGAGGGTTACCGAGCGAGCAAGAACGGTAGTCGTACCCCCTACCACGGTTACTTCTACCGCATCCTGACGGGACAGGGACCGAACGCCACCGGCGGCGCCTACGACTACGTGGCGCGCGGGCACATGATCGGTGGCTTCGCGATGGTCGCCTTTCCCGCGGAGTACGGGGTTTCCGGCGTGATGACGTTCCTCGTGAACCACGACGGAGTCGTGTACCAGAAGGATCTCGGCGCGAACACCTCAAGGCTCGCCGAGGCGATGAAGCGCTTCGATCCGGACAGCACGTGGCAGAAGCTCGACGCCGTGGCGCTCAAACCCTGACCGACAGGCGCGTTCTCGATTGCCTACGGCGTCTGACCACCCAGGGTCGCCGCGGCGACGCACCTCCGGGCGCCTGTCCGCGCCGCTGGTGCTGTTCCTCCTGCTGGCCGCTGCGGTACCCCTAGCGGCAGAGGAGGAGTCGCGCGGGTCGCCACGCTCCACCCCGGCGTGGCCCACCGTCTACATCGCGGCCGGGGCGATCGTGCTCGCGCTGCAGAGCGCGCTCATCGTCGGCTTGCTGGTCCATCGCTCCCAGCGGCTCCGCGTCCAGCGGGCGCTCGCCGAGCGGCTCCGGTTCGAGACGCTCCTGTCCGGGTTGTCGGCCACGTTTGTCAGCCTGCCCGCCGGCGATGTGGGCCCCGCGATCGAGAGCGGCCTGCAACGCATCGTCACGGAGCTCGACATCGATCGCGCGATCCTCGCCGAGCTGGGCCCTCGACGCGAGCTGGCCCGTGTCACCTACGGCTGGACGCGCATCGGCATCGGGCCCCTGCCGATGTCGGTCGACCTGCACGACTTTCCCTGGATGGGCGCCCGGCTCGGCCAGGGGCAGGTCGTGCACTTCTCGAGCGCGAGCGAGCTGCCCGAGGAGGCCGCCACCGATCGGCGCAGCGTGACGGCGCTCGGCGTGCGCTCCCTCGTCGCGGTGCCCCTGCTGGTGGGCGGGGCGATCGTGGGGTCGCTGGCGTGCAGCTCCCTACGAGTGGAGCGGGCGTGGCCGGACGAGCTCATTCAGCGCCTGCGCTTGATCGCCGAGGTGTTTGCCAACGCCCTGGCCCGCCGGCGAGCCGAGAGCCGGATCCGCGAGAGCGAGGAACGATTCCGCGTGACCGCCGACAGCGCGCCGTGGATGGTGTGGATGTCGGACTCCGACGGCCGTCGCACCTACTTCAACAGCGGCTGGCTCGACGTCACCGGGCGCCGGCTGGACGACGAGATCGGAGACGGCTGGGCGGCGACCGTGCACCCCGACGACCGTGAGGCGTGCCTGGCCACGGTGCGGGAGGCGGTCCGCGTCCGCCGGCCCTTCACGCTCGAGTACCGCCTGCAGCGCTGGGACGGCGAACACCGCTGGATCCTCGACCACGGGCTGCCGAGGACCGGAACCGACGGGGGCGTCGTCGGCTATATCGGCTCCGCCACCGACGTCACCGAGATGAAGATTGCGCAGCAGGTCGTGGCCGAGAGCAACGCGCTACGCAGCGCCATCTTCGGCTCGCTCTACGGCCACGTGGCGGCGCTCGATCGTCACGGTGTCATCGTCGCGGTCAACGAATCGTGGTTGCGCTTCGCGGACGAGAACGGCGCGGATGCCGCGCAGGTCTCGGTCGGCGCCCACTATCTCGACGTCTGTCAGCGCGCGGCGGCCATGGGCGACGCCGACGCCCGCCGGGCGGCCGCGGCGATCACCGCCGTGCTGGAGGACGGCAGCGAGCACGGCGAGATCGAGTATCTGTGCCACACTCCCGCCGGCGCGCGCTGGTTCGAGATGGCAGTGGAGCCGCTCCGTCGCCCCGAGGGCGGCGCGGTGATCTCCCATGTGGACGTCACGCGACGCCGTCACGCCGAGGATCTGGCGCACCGACAGCGCGAGGAGCTCGCCCGCACGCTGCGCGTGACGGCGCTGGGCGGACTGGCGACGTCGCTGGCGCACGAGGTGAATCAGCCGCTGGCGGCCATCGTGGCGAACGCACAGGCCAGCCTGCACGTTCTCGATGCCAGTCTCGCACCCAATCTCGGAGCGGCCGGCGACGTCCGGGAGGCCCTCCGCGATATCGCTGCCGACGCCAAGCGCGCCTCCGAGATCATTCACCGGCTGCGGGGGGTGCTCCGCAAGGAACACGCGACCTCCCCCGCGCTCGGCGTCAACGAGCTGGTCGAGGACGCCGTCAGCTTGCTGTGGCCCGACCTCGGGCGCAAGGGCATCACGGTGGTCCGTGACTACGACGCCGGCGTTCCGCCGGTGCCCGGCGATCCGGTCCAGCTCCAGCAGGTGCTGCTGAGCCTGCTGCTCAACGCCAGCGAGGCCATCACCGCGGCCGGCGACGGCCCGCGCGACATCACCATCGGCACCGCCGCGCGCGAGGCCGGACTCGTCGAGATCTCGATCGGCGACACGGGGATCGGCGTGCAGGAGGCGGAGATGGCGCGCATGTTCGAGCACTGGGTCAGCACCAAGCAGGACGGTCTCGGCACCGGGCTGGCGATCAGCCGCTCGATCATCCAGGCGCACGGTGGACGGATCTGGGCAACACGCAGGAGCGGCCGCGGCCTGACCGTGCACGTGGCTTTACCGGCCGCCCATAAGACCTTCGTCCGATAGCCCCTCGTAGCCCCAGGACCCTACGCTTCCGCCTGTGTGTTGTTACCGTGTCTGCCGGATCGTCGATCATTCGTATGCCCACCGGGCGTATGTCCACCAGGTCGTCGAAAGGAGACCGTCGTGAAAAGGTGGCCTCGACTCTTCGTACTACTGAGCCTCGTGTCATTCGCGACCGTTCTGGTCGGGAGTGTCGGCGCTCAGCCCATGATCTATCCGCAGAAAGGCCAGAGCCCGCAGCAGCAGCAGCAGGATCAGGGCGAATGTCACGTGTGGGCCATGCAGCAGAGTGGCTACAACCCTAGCGCCCCCGGGGCACCGCCGCCGCCTCCTCCTCCCCAGGGCGGTGGCGCGGTCGGTGGTGCCGCCCGCGGCGCGGCGGTCGGCGCCGTCGGCGGCGCGATCGGCGGGAACGCCGGGAAGGGCGCGGCCATCGGGGCTGCCACCGGTGCGGTGTTCGGGACGATGAGACGTAACCGCGAGAACCAGCAATACCAGGCCCAGGTCTCGTCGCAGCAGCAGCAAACCGCCGGGCTGCAGGCTAACTACAATCGTGCGCTCGCCGCGTGCATGCAGGGGCGCGGCTACACCGTTCAATAGCCCGCGCCACCTCGTGGCGAGATCCAGGGAGCTGAGCATGGCATCTTCGAGGAAATGGAGTGTGGCCGCCATCGGCGGACTGGCCCTGGCTGGGCTGCTCCTGACCGGGTGCGCGGGGCAGGCGATCGCCGCCAACTTCGACGGCACGAAGCCCCTCATCTGTGCGATCACGACGATCCAGGAGTGTGACGCCGGACAGTGCGAACGCTATGCCCCCGAGGGGAGCGTCGCCGGGGCACCCACGTTCATCAAGTTCGACGTCAACACCAAGGTGGTCACGGCGAGTGCCGGTCGCACATCGACGGTCAACACCACGATGCACCTCAACGGCCGGCTCGTGCTCCAGGGGGGCGAGGCCGGCCGGGGCTGGAGCGCTACGATCGACGAGGACACCGGCGTCATGGCGGGGGCGGTGGTCGACAACGACCACACGTTTTCGCTCTTCGGAGCGTGCACCACGCCCTAGAATCGTTCCGTCCAGTGTGCGCGACGCACACCAGGCCTTGCCCCCGCCGTGCTCCCGCACGGTGGGGGCGGAGTGTTCGCCGGGCCCCGTGGGGCCTGTGAAGTGAACGCTGACGGACGAGGAGGTCGCCCATGCGACGCGCACTGACGGTTGCCGTGCTCCTGCTGGGACTGGTGACGCCGGCCGCCGCCCAGGATCTCGATGGCACGCTCAAGAAGGTCAAGGACAGTGGCACCCTCACCCTGGGGTACCGTGAGAACTCGCCGCCGTTCTCCTTCATGAGCCCCATCGAGAAAGGCGCCCCGACCGGCTACTCGATCGAGCTCTGCCAGCGGGTCGCCGCCGCCGTGAGGACGAAGCTCGGCCTGCCGAATCTCCAGGTGAAGTGGGTGCCGGTGACCGTCGCCGACCGGATCGCGGCGGTGACGAGCGGCCGCATCGATCTGGAATGCGGCTCGACCAGCATCACGCTGGGGCGACAGGAGCAGGTCGACTTCAGCAACATGACCTGGGTCGACGGCGCCGGACTCCTCGTCCGAGCCGGACAGGGCATCGGAAATCTCTCGGACATGGGCGGCAAGCGGATCGCGGTCATTCCCGGCACCACCACCGAGAAGGCCCTCAGCGAGACGCTGCGCAAGCGGACGGTGTCCGCACAGATCGTACCGGTGAAGGATCACGACGAGGGGCGCGACGCCCTGCTGGCCGGCAAGGTGGACGGCTACGTCTCCGACCGGGTGCTCCTCATCGGCCTCCTGCTCACGTCCAAGGAGCCCGCCAAGCTCGTGCTGGCCGACGAGCAGTTCTCCTACGAGCCCTACGGCTTGATGATGCGCCGCGGCGACGCGTCCTTCCGGCTCCTGGTCAACCGCACGCTGGCGGGCCTCTACCGCTCGGACGAGATGGTGCGCATCTACGAGACGTGGTTCGGCGGAATCGGCCGGCCCAGCAACGTGCTGGTCATGATGTACGTCCTCAACGCGCTCCCGGAGTAGCGGCGGCCGCTCACCGCGGCAGCGGCACCAGCCGGACCCGAACGCGGCCGCCGGCGTCCAGCAGCGACAGCGTGGCGCTCTCGCTGCGATACGCCGTGACCGCGCCGAGCGCCTCCAGATAGCGTTGCTCCTGCTCCATCACCGGCTCCGGGCACGCCATGCGCGTCGTGCCGGCCGGCTTCAAGCGGAGGGAGCCGCCCTCACCGCGCTCCACCGTCCCGAAGTACTGATTGCAGGCAGCGCGGCCGCTGATGCGCTGCACGGCGTCGAACAGCAGCGTCGACTGCACGCCGGCGAGGACCCCGCGCCCGTCGATGTCCTGGGCGAGCCACGAGGTCCCGGCCAGCAGCGCGCTCGCCTGGCCGGAGCCTCCGGGCCCGGCCGTGCTGCAGCCGGCGAGCACCACCGCCAGACCGAGCGCGGCGAGCCGGCCCCTCACGACGTCGAGGCGAGCGACTGCACGCGGAAGTGTTGCTGGGGCGTCGGGAAGCCGGCGGTGCCGAACGCCTCGCGAATGCTCCGATTGGTGTCGAAGTACACCTGCCAGTAGTTGGCGTTGCTGCAGTACGGGCGCACCGCGAGAACCGGCCCGGCCAGCGTGAACTGGAGGATCTCGAGGTCGGGCGGCGGGGCCGTCAGCACGTTGGGGATCTTGGCCAGGCGCTCCTTCAACAGTCCGATGGCCAGGGTGGGATCGACGCCGTGGGCCAGTTGCGCCATCAGGTCCACGCGACGGTACGGGTTCGCCGAGTAGTTCTGGATGATGTCCGAGAAGATCTTGGCGTTGCCCACCATCGTCCGCACGTTGTCGGGCGCGGTGAGCGTCGTGGCGAAGAGCCCGACCTCCAGCACCGTGCCCGTCACACCGCCCGCCGTGACGAAGTCGCCGGCGTGAAAGGGTCGCAGCACGATCAGGAAGGCGCCCGCCGCGAAGTTGGACAAGAGCCCGCTCCACGCCATGCCGATCGCCACGCCGGCGGCGGCCAGAAGGGCGGCCAGCGTCGTGGTCTCGACGCCGAAGACGCCCAGAATGGCGATGACCAGCACGATGTTCAGCGCGACGACGATGACGCTGCCGATCCAGCGCGCCAGCGTGGTGTCGACCCGCTGGCGTTCGAGCGCGTTGTGCGCCATGCGGGCCACGATGCCGATGAGCATGCGGCCGACCACCCAGAGGACGATCGCGCCCAGGATCTTGAGTCCGACGCGCGTTCCGGTATCGAGGGCGATCGCGCCGATCTCTTTGAAGTCCATGCCGGTCTCCTTTGCGAGAGCGATGGTGCCACGAGTGCGACGCCGGCGCGCTACGACCAAGGTCGGATGGACCGCTTCGTCGTATGGGACCAAAGTCCTACGACCGATCGAGCTCCCCTCGGGGGCCGATGTATGATTCACGCAGGCGGCTGGCCGACTGGTCTACCATGGCGACCGAGGACGGCAGGGAGGCCCCTCGATGACCCAGGACGGAGTGGTGTATGTGGTGGACGACGACGAGAGCGTCCGTCGCTCCCTCGTTCGTCTGCTCCGCTCGGTCGGCCTCGAGGCGGTCGCGTTCCCCTCGGCCACCGCGTTCCTCGAGCGGGAGATCGTCGATCGCCCCTCCTGCCTGATCCTCGACCTCCGCCTGCGCGGCCCGAGCGGCCTGGATTTGCAGGCCGAGCTGAGCGGCAAGCAGCAGTCGATCCCCATCATCTTCATCACCGGGCACGGGACCGTGCCGGCCAGTGTCCGGGCCATGAAGGGGGGCGCCCTCGACTTCATCGAGAAGCCCTTCGATGACAGCGAGCTGCTCGAGAGCGTGCAGCGGGCCCTGGCCCGGAGCCGGGATGCGTACGCGGATCACGCCGAGCGCGACGTCATCCAGCGCCGGCTCGATACGCTCACCCCGCGCGAGCAGCAGGTGCTGAAGCTGGTCGTGCGGGGGATGCTCAACAAGCAAATCGCCGCCGATCTCGGGGCGGCCGAGAAGACGATCAAGATCCACCGGGGCCGCGTCATGAAGAAGATGCAGGCGGACTCGGTGGCCAACCTCGTGCGGATGGCCCAGCGGCTCGGGCTCGAGGAGCGCGTCTAGCCTCGACTATTCATGAGCGCCACGGCGCGCGCGGCCGAGCGCTGACGACGGGGCGCGGGGCGAGCCCGAGGGCCGCGCGCGCGCCCGCACGGCTCGCCTGTCGCCGTAACTCGCTCCGGGCACGGCTCACTCGGCCCCCCATCCCCCTGAGGGGGCTCGGGCGTGGCCTCTTCGAGTTGTTGGCGGCTCGCTCGCCGCACCCGGAGCGAGTAACGGCGACGACGGCTCGCCGTGATGGCGCGCGCGCGGCCCTCGGGCTCGCCCCGCGCCCCGCCGTCAGCGCCCTCCCGACAGTTTGCCACCTCGTCGACAAGCCGGTGAGGGTCGCGAGCGGAGTGGCCGGTTACAGCACGGCTTCGATCAGATGGGGGCCGGGGGTGGCCAGGGCGGCGGCGAACTGTTTGTTGAACTCGTCGGCGGTGGTTGCGCGGGTCGCGGGGACGCCCATTCCTCGGGCCAGGGCCACCCAGTCGAGGTCCGGCCGGCCGATGTCGAGCATGTCGGCGGCCTTGCGGCCCGGCGCGCCGGCGCGAACGTTGGCCAGCTCACCGTGCAGGATCGCGTACGTCCGGTTGGCGAACACCACGGTGGTCACGTCGAGACCCTCGCGTGCCTGCGTCCACAGCGCTTGCAGCGTGTACATGCCGCTGCCGTCGCCCTCGAGGCACACCACCTTTCGGTCCGGGCAGGCCACGGCGGCGCCGGTGGCCAGCGGCAGGCCGAGCCCGATCGAGCCGCCCATGTTGTTCAGCCAGTCATGCGGCGGCGCGCCCGCGGTCTGCCGGAAGAACCCGCGGCCGGTGGTGACCGATTCGTCGGCCACGATCGCGCCCTCGGGCAGGAGTGCCCCCAGCGCGGCCGCCAGCGTGTCGGGCGTGAGCGCGCCCGTCGGCAGCGCGGGGCGACTGGGCTGCTGTACGACCTCGCTGTTCTTCTTCGCGCCGACCGCGTCGGCCAGCGCCTCGAGCGCGGCGAGCGAATCCTCGGCCAGCGTGGACAGCTGGTGGATCTGGCAACCCTCGGGGGTCAGCACGCTGGGCTTGTCCGGGTATGCGAAGAACGCCACGGGGGCCTTGGCGCCGACGAGGATGAGGTGACGAACGTCCTTCAGCACGCCGAGCGCCAGGTCGACCGGGTACGGCAGTCGCTCGATCGGCACCCGGCCGGCCCCGCGCTGGATGCGCGCGTTGCTGCCCTGGGCGATGAGCCGCGCGCCCGTCGCGATGGCGATGCGTCCGGCCAGCGCCAGGCCGTGCTCGCGGACGGCGCGATCCGTCAGCATGAGCATGGTCGGCTCGCCGGAGCGCAGGATCGTGGCACAACGCGCGACGGCGTCGGCGTTGACCGGGGTCCGCGCGGGAGCCGGGGCCACGGTCGCGACCCCATCGGCCTCGTTCCACGCGGTGTCGGCCGGCAAGATGAGGGTCGCGACCTGACCGGGCGGCGTCCAGGCCGCGGTGATCGCGGCCGCTCCATCGGCGGCAACCGATCGCGCGCTCGGTGACGTGCGCACCCACGCCGAGACCGGGCGCGCGATGCCTTCGATGTCCGAGGTCAGGGGCGCGTCGTGCTTGATGTGGTACGTCGCGTGCTCGCCCACGATGTTGACGATGCCCGAGCTGGCCTTGCGCGCGTTGTGCAGGTTGGCCAGCCCGTTGCCCAATCCCGGGCCGAGGTGCAGCAGGGTGGCGGCGGGCCGGTCCGCCATGCGCCAGTAGCCGTCGGCGGCGCCGGTGACCACGCCCTCGAAGAGCCCGAGCACGCAACGGATCCCGTCGACCTTGTCCAGGGCGGCGACGAAGTGCATCTCCGACGTCCCCGGATTGGTGAAGCACACGTTGACCCCGCCCGCCACCAGCGTACGCACCAGGCTCTCCGCCCCGTTCATGCTTGCCTCCCGTCTCACTCTGACCGCCGAGCCGTAGTGTATGCGGGACGTTCGACGACGGAAAGCGACGCCACGATGACCCTGACCGACGCCGGCGAGCAGTGGGACAATGACCCCCGGCGCCGCCGCCGTCACGGTCAGGCGAGAGTTGAGAGGAGACGGAAATCATGGCGATAGCTTCGAGGCGTAAATCTCCGCAGGCCCCGGCGCGGACGGCGCGGTGGGCCGATCCCGGCTCGAAGTCGGCTCAGCTGTTCGCCCGCGCCCAGGGCGTGCTGCCCGGCGGCAACTCGCGCACGACCGTGTACATGGCGCCCTACCCCCCGTACGCCGCCAGCGGCGAGGGCTGCTGGATCACCGACGTCGAGGGCGACCGCCGACTCGATTGCCTCAACAACTACACCGCGCTGATGCACGGCCACGCCCATCCCGCGATCGTGGAGGCGGCCACCCGACGGCTCGGGCTGGGCGCCTCGTTTCCGCTGCCGACGCCGGAGGAGATCGAGCTGGCGGCGGTGCTGTGCGAGCGCCTGCCCTCGGCGGAGCGGGTACGCTTCACCAATTCCGGCAGCGAGGCGGTGATGATCGCGCTCAAGGGCGCGCGCGCCTTCACCGGACGGCCCAAGATCGCCAAGTTCGAGGGCGCCTATCACGGCTCCTACGACTACGCCGAGGTCAGCCTGTCCTCGGCCCCGGACACCTGGGGCAGCCTCGCCGCGCCCGCCAGCACGGCCTACTCGCGCGGGACTCCACCGGCCGTGCTCGAGGACGTGGTCGTGCTACCCTTCAATCACCTCGAGCACACCGTGGCGCGCATCGAGCGTGAGGCCCGGCACCTGGCCGCGGTCCTGATCGATCCCGTCCCCAACCGGGTCGGCCTGGTCCCCGCCCAGAGCGAATTCTTGAAGGCCGTGCGCGAGGTGACGCGGGCGCACGGCATCGTGCTGATCTTCGACGAGGTCATCTCGTTCCGTGTCGGCTTTCAGGGCGCGCAGGGTGCCTTGGGCGTCACGCCCGACCTCACCACGCTCGGCAAGATCATCGGCGGCGGCTTTCCGGTGGGCGCCGTCGCCGGGCGCGCCGACGTCATGGCGGTATTCGATCCCACGCGGGGTGGACCGCCGGCTGCGCCGCACGGGGGGACGTTCAACGCCAACCCGGTGACGATGGCCGCCGGCCTGGCGGCGATGCGCCTGCTGACCCGCGAGGTGTACGGGCGGCTCGACGACCTCGGCGCCAAGCTGCGCGCGAGCCTCGACGATTGCTTCCGGCAGGCCGGGGTTCCCGGGCGCGTCACCGGCATGGGATCGCTCTTCCGCCTGCATCCGGTCGACCGCGAGCTCACGGACTACCGGAGCACGCGGGCGTCCGCGGCCGAGGCCGAGCGCCTCACGCGTCTGGTGCGCAGGCTCATGGAGCACGGGGTCCTCATGTCGGTGACGGGACTCGGGTGCCTGTCGACGCCCATGGGCGACTCCGAGCTGGAGGGGCTCGTCGAGACCTTCGCCGCCGTCCTCGAGATGGAGCGGGCCCCCTGACCCACCCTCTCGCAGGCCTCACCGCCGCGACGCCAACCGGATAGAATTGGTGAATGGGACTCGAGGACAACGACCGGAAGCTGGAGATCGTCACGGAGGTACCCGACCGGGCGATGGTGGTCTTCGCGCACCCCGACGACGCGGAGATCGGGTCGGGGGGCGTGGTGGCGCGGTGGGTCGAGGCCGGGTGCGAGGTCACCTACGTGCTGTGCACCAACGGGGATTCCGGGACCGCTGACCGGTCCTTGACCCCGACGGAGCTGGCCCACAAGCGGGCCGACGAGCAGCGCGCGGCGGCGAACTTCATGGGCGTCAAGCACGTCGTCATGCTCGGCTACCCCGACGGCGAGCTGGAAGACACCCGGCAGTTCCTGGGCGACATCGTCCACGCGCTCCGCAAGTACCGGCCCCACACGGTGTTCGTGCACGATCCCTACCGCATGAGCGGCTTTCAGCATCGCGACCACCGCAAGGCCGGCATCGCGACCACCGACGCCGTCTATCCGTTTGCCCGCGACCACCTGCACTTCCCCGAGCACATCACGCGCGACGGGCTGGAGCCGCACAAGGTGCGGGAGCTCTGGTACTGGGGCATGGACACGCCCAACGTCATCGTGGACGTCACCAGCTCGATCGATCGTCAGATCGCCGCGCTGATCCGTCACGAGAGCCAGATGCCGGGATTCAATGTTCCGACGGGCGAGACGATTGGGGCGCGGGTCAAGAAGGGTGGGGCGGAGAACGCAGCCGGGTACGGCTTTGAGTACGGGGCGGTGTTCAGGAGGTTGATCGCTCGCCGGTAGGCGGATCGATGATAAGCGCCCATCTGCTTCGTTGGCGCCCGCGGCTGCGGGCTCAACGTACAGAGAGTACGCCTCGCCCGCAGCGCGCGGGCGCCGCCTCGCATCTGGACCCTTCTCATCGATCCGGGATTGCGGGTTAGGAGGAATGTGATGTCGCTTCGTGAGCGCATGCAGGGAGCGTTGCCCCTTACCGCACCATTGGTGCTCAATCCATTGATGGCGCGGATGGCGGAGGCGGCGGGGTTTGCCGCGGGCTATCTGGGTGGGGGCGCCACGGGGTATCAGAAGGTGGTGTTGGAGGCGAATCTCAACGTCACGGAGATGTGTCAGGCGGCGCTCGATATACGGGCGGTGTCGTCGTTGTTGCTGATCCTGGATGGTGCGTGCGGCTATGGGGATCCCATGCACATGCACCGTACGGTGGGGATGGCCGAGGCGGCGGGGTTCTCGGCGATCGAGATCGAGGACCAGCTGGTGCCCAAGCGCGCTCACCATCACGTCGGCATCGAGCACATGATTCCGATGGAGCTGATGGCGGCCAAGGTGCGCGAGGCGGTGGCGGCACGGCGCAGCCCGGAGTTCCTGATCATCGGGCGCACCAACGCGGTGCGCGCCAGCACCATGGACGACGCGCTTCGTCGGGGCGAGGCCTATCGTAAGGCCGGCGCCGACCTGGTGCTGCTGTCGATGGCCAACACGCCGGAGCAGCTGCGGCTGATCGCCGAGCGCCTCGGCGGACCGCTGATGTACCTGGCCGGCCGCGGCGGCCTGGCTGGTCTCGGCATGAGCCTCAAAGATCTGGGCGGCCTCGGCTACACGATCGTTGCCGATCCGTCTACGCCGCTGCTGGCCGCCTTCGCGGCGTGGAAGAAGATCTACGCCGATCTGGCCAACGACTTCGGCAGCGCCCAGGCCCGGACCGAATGGTCGCCGGTCGAACACGAGATGCTGGGCGTCATCGACATCGAGAAGCTCCTCGCGGTCGAGCGCGCCACCGTGGAGAAGGGCAAGGGCGCGTGAGCCGACGCTCGCACATCAAGCTGACGTCGCACCCCGGCGGGGCGCCGCACCTGCCCATCGTGTGGGGCGCCGCCGAGCCCAAGATCCGCGGCCCCCTCATCGGGTCGACGTCCGCCACCGAGCACCGCAACGTCATCGGCACGCACGCCGGCTCGTACGCGATCTACCGGGCGCTGGCGGTGGCGTCTGGCGCTCTCGACCGCGTGTGGCGGCCCGATCTCACGGATACCGCGCCGACCGACCGCGTCGGCCCGCACCCGCAATGGTTCGAGCCGGGCCGCATCGTGTCGCTCGATCCGTTCGGCGCCGTGGTGGCCGAGGTCTACGCGGAGTACCTGGCCCAGGGCTTCGACATCCGCCCGACCATCGCCATCACCAAGGCCCACGTCGACGTCCCCGAGATCGGGCGGGCCATCGAGGCCGGACGTCTGCGCCCGGACGGCGTCATCCTGCGTGACTCCGGAGCGGCGGTGGTCACCAAGGTCGCGCTGGAGCCCGTGTGGTACCTGCCGGGTGTGGCGCGGCGCTTCGGATGCACGGAGGCCGAGCTGCGTCGCACGCTGTTCGAGGAGACGGGGCGGATGTTTCCCGAGCTCGTGACGCGGGGCGATCTGGAGGTGTTCCTGCCGCCCATCGGCGGCCAGACCGCCTACGTGTTCGGCGACGTGGCCCAGCTGGCCGATCCCGCCGTGCCACTGACCGCCCGGGTGCACGACGAGTGCAACGGCTCCGATGTCTTCGGCTCCGACATCTGCACCTGCCGCCCGTACCTGGTCCACGCCATCGAGGAGTGCATCCGCGGCGCCCAGGCCGGCGGCGCGGGACTCATCGTGTACTTCCGGAAGGAGGGACGGGGACTGGGCGAGGTGACCAAGTTCCTCGTCTACAACGCGCGCAAGCGCCAGACGGGCGGCGACCGCGCCGAGCAGTACTTCGCCCGTACCGAGTGCGTGGCTGGCGTGCACGACATGCGCTTCCAGGAGCTGATGCCGGACGTGCTGCACTGGCTGGGCGTACGCACGATCCACCGGCTCGTCTCCATGAGCAACATGAAGCACGACGCCATCGTGGCCGCGGGCATCACGGTCGGCGAGCGCGTGCCGATCCCCGACGCGCTCATCCCGCCGGACGCGCGGGTGGAGATGGACGCCAAGCTCGCGGCCGGCTACTTCACGAACGGTGACGTCCCCGACGCCACCGAGCTCAACCGACCCAAGGGGCGCGAATTGCCGTGAACGTCGACCCGGCGGCCGAAGCCGCGGTCGCGTATCTGCGAACTCCCCAGGCCATCCGCGAGCGTGCGGGTGCCGTGCTGGCCCGCGGGCTCGATGACGGACTGCATCACTTCCGGATCGACCTCACCCGCCTGACGCCCGCCGCCGATCTCGTGGCTTCGATCACGCGTGCGCGCTTTCCCGATCTCCACGTGCCGGTGCACAGCCGCTGGCGGCACTTCGATGTCGGCGGGTGCAACCGTGCCGCCGAGCTCGAGGCGGCGCTGGCACGGCGATCGAAGGACGAGCGGGCCCGAGCGCGGATCGACCTCGCGGTCGTCAGCGTGCTGCTCGACGCCGGCGCGGGGCAGGCGTGGCGGTATCACGAGGCGGAGACCCGCGAGGACTACGGTCGGTCGGAAGGCTTGGCGGTGGCGAGCTTCCGCCTGTTCGCCCGCGGTGTCTTCTCCGCCGACCCCGCCGACCCGTGGCGCGCCGACGCACCGGCGCTCCGCGCGCTGACGGACGAGCGACTCGCGGAGGGCCTGCAGGTCTCGGCCGGCAATCCGCTCCCGGGCATTCACGGCCGCGCCGCCGTGCTGCGGGGCCTGGCCAGAGCGCTGGAACAGGCGCCCGATCTGTTCGACAAGGACGAGCCGCGTCCCGGCCACCTGCTCGACGCCCTGCGCACGCGGGCCGCTGGCCGCTGCGTGGCGGCGGCCGACCTGCTCACCGCGGTCCTGACGGGATTCGGCTCGATCTGGCCGGGACGACTGACCCTTGGCGGCGTCCCGCTGGGCGACGTCTGGCGTCACCCGGCGGCCGGCGGCAACGGTCCCGGCGCCGATCTCGTGCCGCTGCACAAGCTCTCGCAGTGGCTGACGTACTCGCTGATCGAGCCGCTTCAGTCCGCGGATCTCGACGTCACGGCGCTCGACGCGCTGACCGGGCTGGCCGAGTATCGCAATGGTGGGTTGTTCGTGGACACGGGCGTGCTGGTGCCGCGGCATCAAGCGGTGGTGCGCGAGACGCACCGTCCCGGCGACGAGGTGGTGGTGGAGTGGCGGGCGCTCACGGTGGCTCTGCTCGACCGGCTGGCGCCGCTGGTGAGCCAGCAGCTGGCCCCGGCCGGACGTGATCTGCCACTGGCGTCCATTCTCGAGGGCGGCACCTGGGTCGCCGGTCGGCAGCTGGCCGACGAACGCCGCCGCGGGGCCGCTCCCATCGTCGTCGAGAGCGATGGGACCGTGATGTGAGCGCGGTCGACGTCACGATGTCGTCAAGGAGGAGAGCACGCTGATGGCCGGTCAGGTCCACGTCATCGATCATCCTCTCGTGCAGCACAAGCTGAGCCTGATGCGCATGAAGAGCACGAGCACGTCGGCCTTCCGCAACCTGCTCGGCGAGCTGAGCATGCTCATGGCCTACGAGGTCACCCGCGACCTGCACACGCACGAGGTGCCCATCGAGACGCCGTTGACCCGCATGAACGCGCCCATGCTCGACGGCAAGAAGATCGTCCTCGTCTCGATCCTGCGCGCCGGCACCGGCATCCTGGACGGCATGCTGCGTCTGATCCCGAGCGCCCGCGTCGGTCACGTCGGCCTGTATCGCGATCCCAAGACCCTGGTGGCCGTCGAGTACTACTTCAAGGTACCCAAGGAGATGGCCGGCCGTGACGCCATCATCGTCGATCCCATGATGGCCACCGGCAACTCCGCGGTGGCCGCGGTGGACCGTCTGCGCGAGACGCATCCCCGCTCGATCAAGTTCGTCTGTCTGCTGACGTGCCCGGAGGGACTTCGGACCTTCCATGGCCATCACCCCGACGTCCCCGTCTACACGGCGTCGATCGACAGCCATCTCAACGACCACGGCTACATCGTCCCCGGGCTGGGCGACGCGGGCGATCGTCTCTACGGAACGAAGTAGCGCCTACCGCGGCGGGGTCCCGAAGGCATCGGGACCGAAGGCCAGCGGGAGGAGCTCGCCGAGCGTCGTGCTGAGCCGGACGCCCTCGGGGCCGCAGAGGTGGACGCGGGTCGCGGCGGCCGCGAACTCCTTCAGCTGCTGGCGGCACCGGCCGCACGGCGGGCAGAGCTCGGCGCCCTCGGTGAGGATGACGACCTCCACGATCTCCCGGTCGCCCGCGGTGACCATGGCCGCGATGGCCGCGCTCTCCGCGCACAGCGTCAGGCCATACGACGCGTTCTCGACGTTGGTGCCCGCGTGCAGTCCGCCGCTCGCCGTGCGCAGGCAAGCGCCCACGCGAAAGCGCGAGTAGGGCGCATGCGCATTGGCCAGCGCCCGCCGCGCCATCTCGAGCATCGTCGCGAGTTCAGTCATTGCTCGTGGGGGGCCCCGACATGGCCCATCAATTTACATGGGGGCCTCGACATGGCCCCCAAGCCCCCAGCGCTCGGAAGCGCCCCGGGAAACCCGGGGCGCTCCTCGGTTCTGCGTGCTCTGCGGGCCACCGATCGGCGCCCCGCATCTTCATCGGTCCTTGAGGTAGGGCACGCCGATCGCGCGCGGTGCGACGGCGCGGCCGACGAAGCCGGCCAGCAGTGCCACCGTCAGGATGTACGGCAACGCCTGCACGAGCTGCAACGGCACGACGCCGATGCCGGGCAGGGGCGTGCCCTGCAGCCGGGCCTGCGCCGCGTCGGCGAAGGCGAAGAGCAGGCAGGCGCCGAGGGTCGGCAGCGGGCGCCACTGCCCGAAGATCAGCGCGGCGAGCGCGAGATAGCCCTTCCCGGCCGACATGTCACGGATGAATGCGGCGTTGTGCGCGATGGACAGGTAGGCGCCGGACAGGCCGCAGAGGGCGCCGCTCAGGATCAGCGCGCGGTAGCGCGTGCCGGCCACCGAGATCCCCGCGGTGTCGACCGCGCCCGGGCTCTCGCCCACCGCTCGCAGCCGCAGCCCGAAGCGTGTGCGATAGACGAGCCACGCCACGACCGGCACCGCAACCACCGCCGCGTAGACGAGCACGTTGTGGCCGCTCACGACCTCACCGTAGACGAGGCCGACGCCCGGCATGGGGGCGAGCGCCGCGGCGCCGGGGAGCTGGATGGGCGCGAAGCGTCCGCCGGGTGCCAGCAGCGGCGTCTGGCCGCCCTGCTGGAACCAGGCGTTGCCCAGCACCGCCGTCAGCCCCGAGACCGTGATGTTGAGCGCCATGCCCGAGACGACCTGGTTGCCATGATGCGTGATGCACGCGAAGCCGTGCACCAGCGCCAGCGCGACCGACGCGGCGAGCGCCGCGGCGAGACCGAGCCATGCCGAGCCGGTCACCGCGGCGACGGCCGCGGCCGTGAACGCCGAGCCGAGCATCTTGCCCTCGAGCCCGATGTCGACGATCCCGGAGCGCTCGGAGAAGAGGCCGCCGAGCGCGGCGAGCACCAGCGGCGTGGCGCCGCGCAGCGTGGCGGCCACGAGGACCGCGCCGAGGAGGACGGGCTCGCTCACACTCGCTGCACCAGCGCCGCGACGGGCCGGTGCAGCGCCTGCTCGAGCGCGCCGCACACGAGGATGATCAGCCCCTGGATCACCACCACCAGGTCGCGGTTGAGCTTCGGCATGTCGAAGGTCAGCTCGGAGCCGCCCTGGTAGAGCGCGCCGAACAGGATCGCCGCCAGCACGATGCCGACCGGATGGTTCCGGCCCATGAGCGCCACGGCGATGCCGACGTACCCGCTTCCGCCGGGGAAGTTGATCAGCAGACGATGCTGCACGCCCATGACCTCATTGAGCGCCACCAGGCCGGCCAGCGCCCCCGAGATCGACATCGCCACGATCACCAGCCGCGCCGGCACGATTCCGGCGTACACGGCCGCCGTCTCGTTGTGGCCGAGGGCCCGGAGCTCGTAGCCCCACCGCGTGTGCCAGAGATAGAACCAGACCAGCGCGCCGGCGCCGAGGGCAAACAGCAGCGAGAGATTGAGAGGCGAGCGCCCGATCTCCAGGCCGAACACCTGGGCGACGTCGTGCAGCTGCGGCAGCCAGGTGTTGGGCGCAAACTCGCGTGTCTCCGGCGACTGCTGGCCCGGCTTGATGAGCACGTTGACGAGCAGGTGAGTCATCAGCGCCGAGGCGATGAAGTTGAACATGATCGTCGTGATCACGACGTGGCTACCGCGTCGGGCCTGCAGCCAGGCCGGCACGAAGGCCCAGCCGGCGCCGAAGGCTGCGGCCACGACGACGGCGGTCGGGATCACGAGCAGCGCCGGCCAGCGATCGGCGCCTAGGCACAGCAGCGCCACGCCCAGGCCCGCGATGTAGGCCTGTCCCTCGGCGCCGATGTTGAAGAGTCCGCCGTGAAACGCCACCGCCACCGCCAGGCCGGTGAAGATGAAGGTCGTCGCGTAGTAGAGCGTGTAGCCGAGCGCTTCGGCGTTGCCGAACGCGCCGGTGACCAGCAGGCGGAGCGCGCGGCCCGGGTGCTCGCCGACCAGCACGATCACGACCGCGGAGAGGGCCAGGGCCAGGGCGAGATTGAGCGCGGGGAGCAGCGCGGCCGCCACCCAGCCCGGGCGGGACCGCGGCGGGAGCGACGCGGTCATTCCGGCTGGATCCCTACCGTCATGGCCGAGAGTGTAGCCCGATGGCCTTGCGCCCGGGCCGACGAGCAGGCTTCTAGCCGACCCCGGCCATCATCAGGCCGATGGTCTGCTCCGTCGCGTCCGCCTGCGCGACGTCGCCGACGATACGGCCGTCGTGCATCACGAGGATGCGGTCGGCGAGGGCCAGGATCTCGTCAAGCTCGACCGAGACGACCAGCACTGCGCGGCCCGCATCGCGCAGGGCCACCAGGCGGCGATGGATGAACTCGATGGCGCCGATGTCCACGCCGCGCGTCGGCTGGCCGACCAGGAGCAGGTCGGGATTGCGGTCGAGCTCGCGCGCCAGCACGATCTTCTGCTGATTGCCGCCCGAGAACGCCGAGGTGGGCAGGAGCCCATCGGCCGGGCGGATGTCATACTCGGCCGCCTGGCTCGCCCAGCTCGAGGCGATGGCTTTGCGGCGCAAGCGGATGACGCCGTTGTACTTCGACTCGCCCTGGTAGCCGAGAATCGCGCTCTCGCGCGCCACGAATGGAATGATGAGCCCCAGCCGCTGGCGGTCCTCGGGGACGTGACAGACGCCGAGCCGGCGCACGCCCCGCGGCTCGGCGGCGTCGAGATCGTGCGACTTCCAGCGGAGGCCACCCGACTTCACCGGTCGCATGCCGGCCAGTGCCTCCAGCAGCTCGGACTGGCCGTTGCCGGCGACCCCGGCCACGCCCACGATCTCGCCCCGGCGCACGGTGAAGCTCACGCCCTTCACGCGCTCCACGCCGAGGCCGTCCTCCACCACGAGATCCGTGACCTCGAGCAGGGGCTCGCCGGGTCGGCACGGCGTCTTGTCCACGCGCAGGGTCACCGCACGACCCACCATCATCTCGGCCAGCTGCTCGGGCGTGGTCGCAGCAGTCGGTTGCGTCGCGACCACGCGCCCTTGACGCATGACCGTGACGACGTCGGTGGCCTCGCGAATCTCGCGCAGCTTGTGGGTGATGAGCAGCACCGTCTTGCCCTGGGCGCGTAGCGCACGCAGGATCTGGAAAAGGTGATCCGCTTCCTGCGGCGTGAGGACGGCGGTGGGCTCGTCGAGAATCAAGAGGTCGGCGCCGCGGTAGAGCGCCTTGAGGATCTCCACCCGCTGGCGCTGGCCCACGCCGAGGTCCGCCACGCGCGCGTCGGGATCGACCTCAAGGTGATACTCGCGGCCCAGACGCGCCAGCTCGGCGCGGGCCCGCGCCATCCCCGCGCCGAGCCGGAAGCCACCCTCGACCCCCAGCACCACGTTCTCCAGCACCGTGAACGGCTCCACCAGCATGAAGTGCTGATGCACCATCCCGATCCCCGCCGCCAGCGCGTCCTGAGCCGACCGGAACGCCACCGCGCGCCCCCGCACGAGCATCTCGCCCCGATCCGCCCGGTAATACCCGTACAAGATCCCCATCAACGTCGACTTCCCCGCCCCGTTCTCCCCCACCACCCCATGAATGGTTCCCGCCCGAACCACGAGCGACACATCGCGATTGGCATGGACCGATCCAAACGATTTGTCGATTCCCCTCAACTCGATGACCGGAACCGCCACGCTTTCGATCGTTCCACTCCGAGCGCCGGCTTCGCCGGCGCAATCCTGCTTCTTGGTCTGGGGGGAGGCAGCGCGGAGCACGCCGTCAGGCGTGCGACAAGCGTCGGAAGGGGGGCAAAGCCCCCCCTCCGAGTGCAGCAAAGCCCCCCTCCGAGGCTACTTCGCCATGTAGTCCGTGACCTTGATCCGCCGGGCCGCGATGTCGGAGCGCGCCTGGGTCAGACGCAGCTCCATGTCGGGCGTGATGAGGCTGCGATTGTACTGGTCGAGGGAGTAGCCGACGCCACTCTCGGCCACGCCGAGGTTGCGCACGCCCGCCTGCCACAGCCCTTCGCGCGCCGTCTTGAACGCTTCGTACACCGCCAGGTCGACGCGCTTGACCATCGAGGTCAGCATCGTGCCCGGGTAGAGGTAGTTCTGGTTGGAGTCCACGCCGATGGCGAGCCGGCCCCGGTCCTTGGCCGCCTGCAGCACGCCGAGCCCGGTGGCCCCGGCGGCCGCGTAGACCACGTCGGCGCCGCGGTCGAACTGGCTGCGCGCCAGCTCGCCGCCCCGGGTGGGATCATTCCACGCCGCCGGGGTCGTGCCGGTCATGTTCTGGAAGATCTCGATCTTCGGGTTGATGTACTTCGCGCCCTCCTCGTAGCCGACGGCGAACTTGCGGATGAGCGGAATGTCCATGCCTCCGACGAAGCCGATCTTGCCGGTCTTGCTGGCCATGGCCGCGGCGATGCCGACCAGGAACGAGCCCTCGTGCTCCTTGAACACGATCGACTGGACGTTGGGCAGGTCCACGACCGCGTCGATGATGGCGAACTTGGTCCCCGGGAACTCCTTGGCGACCTTTTCCATGCCGCTGGCCTGGGCGAAGCCGATGCCGACCACGATCTGCGAGCCCCGGCGAGCCATGTTGCGCAGCGCCTGCTCGCGCTGGGCCTCGGCAGTCACCTCGAAGTCGCGGTACGCGATGCCGGATTCCTTCTTGAACCGCTCGGCGCCGTTGTACGCCGACTCGTTGAAGGACTTGTCGAACTTGCCGCCCATGTCGAACACGACGGCCGGACTGAACTCCTGGCCGATGGCGAGACCGGCGAAGGCGAGGGTGACGAGGAGCAGCGCGGTGCACACGAGCTTCGAGGCGGTCGTCATGGTCGGAGCCCCCCCTGAAATGTGCGCCGATGATACCGCATGGTGGCGGCGCTGCCGGGGTTCGGCTACCCTCAAGGTCCCGTGAGCACCAGGGCGCGAATCTACATGGCGAGCCCGCTGGGATTCTCCCAGGCCGGGCGCCACTTCTACGATGCGGTCCTGCTGCCCCTCGTGCGCCGTCTCGGCTACGAGATCCTCGATCCGTGGGCCCTGACTGATCCGGCCCGGCTCGCCGCGACTCAGGCGCTGCCCTATGGGCCGGCCCGGCGCGAGGCCTGGCGCACGCTGAACCGTGAGATCGGCGGCATCAACCGCGCCGCGATCGACCGCGCCGACGGGGTGGTGGCGGTGCTCGATGGGGTGGACGTCGACAGTGGCACGGCCGCGGAGATCGGCTACGCGTTCGCGCGGGGCAAGCTGATCGTCGGCTACCGCGGCGATTTTCGCCTGAGTGCCGACAACGAG